>ENA-OSET01000578-OSET01000578.1-sediment-metagenome-genome-assembly--contig:-NODE-578-length-40728-cov-3.479373_pt1 | contig 40728 bp, 33 predicted proteins | sample MGYA00237882_ERZ534229 | MGnify/ENA primary metagenome ERZ534229 (study PRJEB26408, sample SAMN06266212) | sediment metagenome | isolation source: Hudson Canyon methane seep mesocosm | place: USA:Hudson... | reverse complement strand
CGCTAAGGGACTGGGAAGCAAAGACAAAAACAGCATTGACTACGGCGGGAGGATTGATCGCCGGCTTGGGTGCGCTGTGTTTCGTGTTCCTGACGCTAGGCCATTGGCTGCAGCGCCTGGCCAAGACCGACCCGGCGGGCATGCCCAACGCCATTGTCGCCGCGGCGGACCTGACCGGGCCGCACGTGGGCGACGCGCTGGCCCGGCAGGCCACGTACGCCAATGTGCGCGGCATTCGCCAGATCCTGAACCGCCATGTCGACGCGCATTTCCGCTACGTCGAGCGCGACTACCTCAACGATCCGGCCTGGCAACGCGGCTTCGGATGGCTGGCGCGGCATCACCTGTCGTTCGACCTCGCGCATGGCCTCGGTGCCGAGCTCCTCCTCGCGTCCCTCGTACACCTCCACGCCGTCGGCCGTCAGGATCCCGTACAGCTCGTCGGTGCTGCGCGCCCTGGCCAGTGCCTCGGCATCCAGGCCCAGCGGCCAGTAGGTGTCCACCTCCGCCCGCAGGCCGTCGAGGTCCCACTCCTCGGGGAGGCCCGAGCCGCAGTGCGTCCGGACCGTGCCGTCCACGACCGAAGTCATCACCTCGCGGACCTCTTCGCCCAGATCGGCTCCGGTGAGCATCCGGTCCCGGCGTCGGTAGATGACGTTGCGCTGCTCGTTCATCACCTCGTCGTACTTGAGGACGTTCTTGCGTACCTCTGCGTTCTTCTGCTCGACGGTGGTCTGGGCGCGCTCTATCGCTTTCGTGACCATCTTGGACTCGATCGGCACGTCCTCCGGTAGCGCCCTGTCCATGACGCCCCTGATGGTGTCCGACGCGAAGAGGCGCATCAGGTCGTCCTCCAGCGACAGGTAGAAGCGGCTCTCGCCCGGGTCCCCCTGACGGCCGCTGCGACCCCTCAACTGGTTGTCGATCCGCCGCGACTCGTGGCGCTCGGTACCCAGCACGTACAGGCCGCCGCTGGCCCGTACCTCGTCGCCCATGGCCGCGCACTCCGGCTCGAAGCGCTTCACGAGCCCGGCCAGCCGTTCCGCACCCTCAGGTGTGGCTGGATCCAGGCCAGCCGCCCTCACCTCTCGCTCAGCCAGGTTCGCCGGGTTCCCACCGAGCAGGATGTCCACCCCACGCCCCGCCATGTTGGTGGCGACAGTCACCGCACCGGGTCGACCGGCCTGGGCCACCACCTCGGCCTCGCGGAAGTGCTGCTTGGCGTTCATGACCTCGTGGTCGATGCCGCGCTTTTCCAACTCGCGTGAAAGGCGTTCCGAGTTCTCCACCGAGACCGTGCCGACCAGCACCGGCTGACCGGCCTCGCGACGCTCCACGATGTCCTCGACCACGGCGTCGAACTTGCCCGCCTCCGACTTGAAGATGAGGTCGCTCTTGTCCATGCGAACCAGCGGGCGGTTCGTGGGGATGGGCACCACCTGCAGGCCGTAGATGCCGGCAAGCTCAGCGGCTTCGGTCTCGGCGGTTCCGGTCATGCCCGCCAACTTCTCGTAGAGGCGGAAGTAGTTCTGGAGCGTGATCGTGGCGAGCGTCTGGTTCTCCTCCTTGATCGACACCCCCTCCTTCGCCTCGACCGCCTGGTGGAGGCCGTCGGACCAGCGCCGACCCTCCAACACCCTTCCGGTGAACTCGTCCACGATCCGGACGTCGCCGTCAACGATGATGTAGTCCTTGTCCCGCTTGTAGAGCTCCTTGGCCTTCAGGGCTGCGTGGAACTGGTGGACGAGGTCAGCCGACACCTGGTCGTAGAGGTTCTCGACGCCGAGGGCCGCCTCGACTGCATGCACCCCGTCCTCGGTCGGAGCGACAATCCCTTTCTCCTCGTCAACGTCGTAGTGGTGGTCGGGCTCCAGGCCACGGACGACAGCGGCGAACCGCTGGTAGATGGCGGCCGCCTCACTGAGTCGCCCGCTGATGATGAGGGGCGTCCGTGCCTCGTCGATGAGGATGGAGTCGACCTCGTCCACGATGCAGAAGGCGTGGCCTCGTTGGGCCTTCTCCGTATCCGACATGGCCATGTTGTCGCGCAGGTAGTCGAAGCCCAGTTCGTTGTTGGTGCCGTAGGTGATGTCGGACGCATATGCGGCACGCTTCTCGGCCCTGTCGCGGACGTCGGGCACCACCAGGCCCACCGACAGCCCCAGCCACCGGTGGATCTGGCCCATCCACTCGGCGTCGCGACTGGCGAGGTAGTCGTTGACCGTGCAGAGGTGCACGCCGCGTCCCGAGAGGCCGTTCAGGTATGCGGGCAGCGTCGAGACGAGGGTCTTGCCCTCTCCGGTCCGCATCTCGGCGACCCAGCCCAGGTGGAGGGCCATCCCACCCATCATCTGGACGTCGTAGTGGCGCTGGCCGATGACACGCCATGCGGCCTCCCGCACCACCGCGAAGGACTCGACCAGCAGGTCGTCGAGGTCCTCGCCGTTCGCGAGACGTTGACGGAACTCGCCGGTCCTGGCACGCAGGGCGTCGTCGTCGAGCGCGGCCGTGGCATCCGCCAGGGCGTTGATGTCGGGCACGATCGCCTCGAGGGCCTTCACCTTGCGGCCCTCGCCGCTGCGCAGGACGCGCGAGAACAGACTCATGGTGCGGCTGAGGCTACCGGCCTGCGCCCGCGGCGATGTCGGCCGTGACGGGTGTCCCGGGGCCTCCCGGTCGGTCCTTCAGGAGGTGGCCGGCAGGCGGAGCAGGCCCATCCCGGCCAGCTCCACCGGTGCGTCGTCAACGCTGGTTCCGAGGATCGCCGCCAGGGCCTGGAGGTCGTCGCCACGGATGGTCAGGACCCTGCCGTTGAAGTCCTGGCGCTTCACCTGGATGATCTCCAGGTAGCGACGGATCAGGTCGACCTCGGGTCCCGAGGCGCCCGCCAGCCCAGCCAGGTCGATTACCACCTTCTGACCCGGGATCCATGCAGGGTCGTCGGCCTGCTCGATCTCGGCACCGCCGTGGGCTGTTGGCAGGAGCTGGTCAACCGGAACGCTGTAGAAGGACGCCAGGCGGTGCAGTCGTGGCATCGAGACCGCCCGCTCGCCGCGTTCGTAGGCGCCCAGGACCGATGCCTTGAACTCCGACTCCGACCTGGCCTCGACGTCCTGCAGGGAGAGTCTCTTCTGCCGGCGGATCAGGCGGATGCGTTCGCCCAGCCGACTGCTGTACTCGGCCTCGTCCCGGTCGGTATCGCCGCTCATGTTCGTCACCACAGGACGTGACCGTATCGACCGCGCTGCGTGGTGGGCAACCAGCCGCCGGAAAACCCCCGAGACGCCGAGGGCGCGAACTCCGTCAGGAGCCCGCCGCCACCCTCCCGTCGCGCAGAGCCACCATCAGGGCACCGGCTGCGATGGCTGCCGTCTCGGACCGCAACACCGTGGACCCGAGGCCGACGCGTCGTCGGTCACCCAACTCGGCGGCGGTCCAGCCATCCTCCGGCCCGATCAGGAGAATCCCCACGTCACCGTCGAGGCCTGAACCTCCGGGCTCGGCCATGGCCACCCCCGGACCCTGCGTTGCCACTGAGACCCTCTGCGGGGACTCCAACACCGGGAGGCGAACCCGACGGGACTGCATGCCCGACTCCCGGACCACCCTGGCGAGCCTCTCCACATTGTCAGTGACCTTCTCGTCGTCCCACTTGACTGCGGACCTTTCGGCCACCAGTAGCAGGATCCGATCCACCCCCAGCTCGGTGAGTTTCTGCACTACCAGCTCGGGCCTTCCCGACTTGATGAGGGTGAATCCGACCGCAACCTCACGTGCTGGCGGTAGCACCTCGACCACGTCGCCTGATGGCTCCAGACGATTGCCAAAACGGGCGGGCCGCCAATGACCCGCTGCATCGCACACCGTCAGGGGGTCGCCGTACCTGAGGCGAAGGACCTTGGAAAGGTGGTGGCGGTCGTCGGTGGAGAGGACCGGTTCCTCCACGTCCTCCACGAAAGCATGGGGACCACCACGGCCGTCGGGCAGCGCTCCGGTCGCCGCCACCGCTAGCGGAAGGCCGACCGGATTCTGGAGATCAGGCCGTCTCCCGGCTCGCCCACCGCCTCGTCGCGGTCAGCCGCCAGCGACCTGAGGAGTTCCTCGCCTTCGGCACTCAGGCCCGTGGGTGTGTCGACCACCACCTCGAGCACCATGTCGCCACGTCCCCTCCCCTGGAGGTGGGGCACGCCGCTCTCCCTGAGGCGGAACACCTCGCCGGTCTGCGTACCCGCAGGGATCCGTACCTCGACCGTTCCGTCCAGGGTCTCATAGTCCAGGTCGACCCCGAGGGCCGCCTGGGTCACCGGCACGTGCAGTTGGTGGTAGAGGTCCACTCCGTGGCGTTCGAAGACGGGATGCGGGCGGACGCGGACGTGGACGTAGAGGTCCCCGGTGGGCCCACCTCGCGGGCCGACCGCTCCACGCCCTGTGAGGCGCAGGGTCGTTCCCTCGTCGACCCCGGCCCGGACGTTGACTGTGAAGGAGCATTCCTCCACCCGCCTCCCCTCGCCCCGACAATCGACGCACGGCTCCGGGATCACCTCACCTCGGCCCGAACAGGTGGGACATGGAGCACTGGTCAGCATCTGGCCGAGCAGGGACTGTCTGACCTGCTGGACCTGGCCACTCCCCCGGCAGCCGCCGCAGCGTTCCGCCGAGGTTCCAGGTGTGAGGCCGGTGGCCTCGCAGTTGGTGCACGCCACGGCGGTCCGAACGGTGATCTCCTCCTCGGAGCCGAACACCGCCTCTTCGAAGTCCACGAGGACCGTCGTCTCTAGGTCCTCCCCCGGCTTGGGGCCCGACCTCCTACGGGTACTGCCGCCGAATCCCCCACCGCCGAAGAAGGATTCGAAGATGTCGTTGATGCCACCGAACGGATCACCGGCCATGCCGCCCGACGGTCCGTTGTGTCCGAAGCGGTCGTAGGCCTGCCGGGCCTCGGGATCAGCGAGGACCTTGTACGACGCAGCCACCGCCTTGAACTCCACCTCGGCAGCCGGGTCGCCGTTGTTGGCGTCAGGGTGGTGCTGGCGGGCCAGGCGCCGGTAGGCCGACTTCACCTCGGCGGCGGTCGCATCCCTGTCCACTCCGAGCACCTCGTAGTGGTCGCGCGGCACCGCTCAGCCCCCAGGGAGGGCACTGGAGGCACCCCACGAAACCGGAGCGACACCCTCAAGCAGCGGGACGTGACACCGCCACCGGGCGAACCACCGCCATCCAGATCCACATGTCATCGAGGGACAACGGTACCGGCAGGATGCACCGACCTCGTGACTCGAGGGGACCCGGCCATTCCATCGCCGGACGTCACCGGCCCGGACTGGAGAGTGCGGACGATGGTGCGATGGTTGCCGGCGACGTCACGGTCGTCGAGCACCATCCACTCCTCACCGGCGAAGCGCTCACCGACCCCGGCAGGCACCTCCAGCAACCCCGCCCATGCGGTACGCCTATCAGACAACTGCTTCCATTCGATCCGGCACCATGGAGTCGGAAGGCAGCATGGCCCGCTACCCGCGGCCTACCCCACCAGACAGGGTCAGCCCTCGGTCAGGCGATCTCCCAGGCGGCTACCCACCACCGCCACGGTGGCAAGCGCCTGCGAGTAGTCCATTCGCGTCGGACCGAGCACGCCGATTGAGCCGGCGGGCTGACCTTCGATCTCGTACGGAGCCACCACCAACGAACAGCCGGCAAGCGTCTCAAGGCCCGTCTCAGCGCCGATGGCCACGCTCAGCCCCCGGTCGATCACGTCCTTCACCAGGGTCACGACGACGAACTGCCGCTCCAAGAAGTCCAGCACCCGACGGACCCGCTCAACCTCGTCGAACGCCCCCGCCACCAGGGCGGTTCCACCCACCCATGCCTGGTCGACGCTGTCGGAACGCTCGGCCAGGACCACCTCGGCCGTACGTAGGACGGCGTCGACCGGGAGTTCGCCGGTAGCCGGGACGGGCGACACAGCGCTCAGCCTCCGGCCGATGATGGCCCCCGACAGGTGCGCCGCCGCCACGGCCAGGGTCGCCTCGCTGGGCTCCGCCGCATCGCCCACCAACTCCAACGTGTGCTTCTCGACAGTGCCGTTGGCCATGACCAGGACCAGAAGGGCCAGGTCCGGCGTGAGCCCCACCACCTGGGCGGACCGCACCTCGAGCTGGTCCCGGTCAGGTGCCAGGACCACTGCAGCACTTCCCGTGAGGTCGGCGAGAAGGTTGCTGGTGTCGGCAAGCATCTGCTCCATCTCACGGTGGGAGCGACTGAAGAAGGCCTGGACCTGCTCACGGTCCGCCGTATCAAGGTTCCCAGGGGCACCCAGGTGGTCCACGAAGAAGCGGTACGCCTTCTCGGTCGGTACCCGACCCGCCGAGGTGTGCGGCTGCACCAGGTATCCCTGGTCCTCGAGGTTGGCCAACTCGCTGCGGATCGTCGCAGCGGATACCTCCACGGTGTGCGAGGCGGCGACGCGCTCCGACCCGACGGGCTGCGCCGTATGGATGTACTCCTCCACTACGGCGCTCAGGATCGCCGCCTTCCGGTCCTCCAACACGAACCCGATGCTATCGGCAGGCCCGACGGCGTTCGGGCGCGCCCATCGGGATCCGGGCCACCGACGCCGGGGTCAGTCGGACAACCTGAGGGCTGAGACGAAGGCCTCCTGGGGCACCTCCACGCGCCCGATGGACTTCATCTTCTTCTTGCCTTCCTTCTGCTTCTCGAGCAACTTCCTCTTGCGGGTGATGTCACCGCCGTAGAGCTTCGCAGTCACGTCCTTGCGGTATGCCCGCACGGTCTGGCGGGCGATGACCCTGCCCCCGATGGCGGCCTGGATGGGCACCTCGAACTGCTGACGGGGTATGAGCTCCTTCAGCTTGGCGGTCATCTTCCGCCCATAGTCGTCAGCCGCCGTCCGGTGGATCACCATGGAGAAGGCATCCACCGGCTCGCCTTGGAGGAGGATGTCCACCCGGACCAGGTCCGAGTCCCGATAGCCCTCCGATTCGTAGTCGAGGCTTGCATAACCCTGGGTCCGGCTCTTCATCTGGTCGAAGAAGTCGATGACCACCTCGGCCAGCGGCAGGTGGTACTTCAACTCCACGCGCTCCGGAGAGAGGTACGTGATTCCGTCCAGCTCGCCGCGGCGCTCCTGGCAGAGTTCCATGAGGGTGCCCGTGTAGGAGGATGGCGTGATGAGGGTCGCCAGCAGAAAGGGCTCCTCGATGCCGGATATCTCACCGGCCGGCGGGAGGTCGCACGGATTGTCCACATCGAGAGTCTCACCACTGGTCCTTGTCACCCGGTACTCCACCGAGGGAGCCGTGGTGATGAGGCTGAGGTCGAACTCCCGCTCAAGGCGCTCCCTCACGATCTCCATGTGGAGGAGCCCCAGGAAGCCACACCGGAACCCGAAGCCGAGAGCTCCCGAGGTCTCCGGTTCGTACGTGAAGCTGGAGTCGTTCAGGCGGAGCTTCTGGAGGGCGTCCCGAAGGTCGTTGAACTCGTCTCCGTCGATCGGATACAGCCCGGAGAACACCATCGGCTTCGGTTCCCGATATCCCTCGAGGGCCACATCGGAACCGCTACGACTGGTGGTGACCGTCTCACCGGACCGTGCCTCACCGACGTCCTTGATTCCTGCGAGCAGGTAGCCGACCTCACCCGGGCCCAATTCGGTCACCGGTGTGAGGTTGGGCCGCCGCACCCCCACCTCATCCACGAGGTGGACCGCTCCCGTCTGCATAAACCGGAGCGACGAGTTGGACCTGAGCCGACCATTCATCACGCGGACCGAGGACACCACGCCCCGGTACTGGTCGAAGTGGCTGTCGAATACGAGGGCCTGGAGGGGGGCATCGGCATCGCCGACCGGTGGCGGTGTCCGTTCCACGACCATGTCCAGGAGAGCGGCGACTCCCTCACCGGTCTTGGCGCTGATGTGGAGCACGTCCTCGGCCGGAATGCCCAGGACCTGCTCGATCTCCTCTGCGCAGCGTTCGGGCTCCGCTGCGGGCAGGTCGATCTTGTTCAGCACCGCCACGATCTCCAGGTCGTTCTCGAGCGCCAGGTAGCAGTTGGCCAGGGTCTGGGCCTCGATCCCCTGGGCGGCGTCAACCACGAGGATCACGCCCTCGCAGGCTGCCAGCGACCTGCTCACCTCGTAGCTGAAGTCCACGTGACCGGGGGTGTCGATCAGGTTGATGATCGTGTCCTTCCAGTCCAGGCGAACGCTCTGGAGCTTGATGGTGATGCCACGCTCGCGCTCCAGCTCCATGGTGTCGAGGTACTGGGCACGCATCTCACGGGGGTCGACGGCACCACACAGCTCCAGCATCCGATCGGCGAGCGTGGACTTGCCATGGTCGATGTGGGCGATGATCGACGTGTTGCGCAGCAGCGAGGTGTCCATGTCCCCCGAAACGGTACCGGCGGGCGTGGATTCCACAGTGGACGCACACATCGGCCGGACGGGCAGGCGTCACGTTTCCGGTGGAACCGTTCCAGTGGCCCCAACGGTAGGATCGTCACCCGTGCCGGTCGGCAATCAGACCGCGCCACCGCCCTTGCAGGCAAACCAGTACCCACCGACCAACAGGGGCCCCTCCCGTGGCGAACATCAAGAGCCAAATCAAACGGAACCGCCAGACCGAGGTTCGGCGAGTCCGCAACCGCGCCGTGCGTACCGAGTTGAAGACCCGCGTCAAGAACGCTCTACAGGCGGCCGAGGCCGGCGAGAACGCCCCCGAGGCCACCGCCATAGCGATGAGCCGCATCGACCGGGCCGCCAACCGTGGCGTACTCCACCGCAACACGGCCGCCCGCCGCAAGGCGAGGCTCCAGAAGCGGGTCAACGCCTCCCAGGGCTGAGCACCCCGCCGGGTACTCCGGCCAGCGTCCGGTCAACGCCTGACGAGGCTCGCCAGGCGGGCCACCAGCACCTCTACCACCAGTTCCGGTGGCCAGGCTGACCGACCCCTCAGGTCCAGGTCGGCCGACGCCAGCAGGCGTATCGAACGGGCGGTCTTATCGGGTCCGAGCCTGCGGCTGGCCTTTAGCGCCTTCCTGGCGGGAAAGCCCTTTATGCCAAGGGCGTCAGCGGAACCCGCCTCGTCCTTCACTCCGGAACCGTCCAGCCTCAGCAGTCGCCCGAAGTGGGCGTTGAGCGACGCCATGACAGCCAACGGATGTCGACCACCGGCGTCGAGCATCCTGCCCAGGCAGTCCAAGGCACCGGGTACGTCACCGTTGTCGATCGCGTCCGTGAGGTCCCAGGGGGCCACGTTGCCGCCTGAGCCCAGGAACGGCTCGACGTCGGGAACCCCCAGCTCCGAACCGGACCCGAAGACCGCCTCGAGGGTGTCCAGCAGGGGAATGACCTTCGCCCGGTCCTCACCCATCCGTCGGGCGACAAGGGCACGCGCCGGCCTGTCTAGGTCCACCGACGCACAGTCCAGGCGTTCCTCCAACCAGCGGTCGGCATCGCGGCCCCGGCCCGTACCCACCTTCCGGACCACTCCCCCTGTAGCGGCCACCGCCGCCAGCAATTCTTTGGGAATCGGATTGAGCTTCAGCTGCGTCGGTGTCCGGCCCTTCTCCCAGACCACCACGAGAGATGTGGTCTGTAGCGGGGACTCCAGGTAGGCGAGAAGAGGTGCGACTGATTCGCGGTTCGTGAAGCGACCGAGGTGACGGCCGACCACCACTCTCCGTCCGGTCAGGAACGGTGGCGTCTGGGCGGCATCGACAAGGCGGGCGACCTCGAAGCCGTCGTCGGTTCGGTACTCCTCCTCAGTCAACTCCTCGAGAGCGAGGCTGCGGTCGTCGGCTCCGAGGGCCACCTCGACCGCCGCCCTGACGGCCTCGGCCACCAGGCTCTCGTCGTCCCCGGAGATGATGGTGATCGGTGGTGTCATGAGGAGGCCCCGGATGCTACGGATCCGGCGGCCAGGACCGCCGCCATCGTGTCGGCCACCCGCCGCCCGCCTCGTACGTCATGGGCCCGGATGATCCGGCACCCGAGGGTGATCCCCAGAGCGTGGGCGGACCAGGAGGGCTCCACCCTCTCATCGATCCCGGCGCCAGTGAGGTCTCCCAGGAAGCCCTTGTTGGACGCCGACAGGAAGACCGGAAAGCCGAGGGACACCAGGTCGTCGGAGCACCGCAACAGGGACGCCGACATCTCGGGGGTCTTGCCGAGGTCCAGGCCGGCATCGACCATGATGCGCTCGTCCGGAATGCCCGCAGAGCGCGCCATCTCCACCCTCGCCATTAGGAACTCCTTGACGTCGGCAACGACGTCGGAGTAAGTCGGCGTCGGGTCCGGCAGGCGGGGTCCGATCCTGACGTGAGTAGCGACCACGGATGCCCCATGGCGTGCACACGCCGGCAGGAATGTGGGGTCAGCGAAGCCGCTTATGTCGTTGCCCACCGAGGCTCCCGCGGCGAATGCCTCGTCCGCCACGCCACCCCTGAACGTGTCGACCGAGATCGGGAGCCCGAATCGGGAGCAGAGGGCTTCGATGGCGGGCAGCACCCTGTCCATCTCCTCGGCCTCGGTCACCTCGGGCCCGGGGCCGGCCTTCGAGCCACCCACGTCCAGGAAGTCGGCCCCATCGATGACGTGGCGTTCGGCAAGTCGGAGGAAGTCGTCGAAGTTCCAGAAGCGACCCCGATCCCAGAAGGAATCCGGGGTCCGATTCAGGATCCCCATCACGAGTGTGCGGGTCGTGCAGTCGTACCGGTGGCCGGATCCCAGCTCGACGATCACCCGGCCGACGGTACACGCGGCTCCACACACGCCGGTGCACGTCTCACCAGGAAAAGGCCGGCAGCCAGCCGGCGTGCCTGGGTCGGAGGAGTTCGAAGAGGAGGTCGTCTACTAGGCGTCGTATTCTGTTCACCGGGTCCGGACATGGCCCACCCCGGGGGGTCACTGTGGTTCCGGGGAGGTGGTCGGGACTCGTTGCCTATGCCCGCAGGGCCTGTGGACTCCCTACGGCCAGATCAGGAGTCCTGGTATCTCAGAAGAGTGCCGAGGTGAGGCGACGCCGCCACTCGGCGGTTCGGGCATCCTCCGGGCCGAGCAGTTCGAGGAGGTCCAGGAATCGCTGGCGTGAAGCGTCGTCGCCCTTCACCGATCCCAGGAGGTCGGCGAGGCTGGCGTCGATGTCTTCGACCGGCTCCGTGCGGGCCATCGCGGCGACCCGACGGGTCTCCGGCGACTCGGGGATCCGCTCCAGCAGGTTCAGGGCTGCATCCCGGTCACCGTCACCCGCCCTCTCGACCAGCAGGAGGGCCAGTGCCGTAACGGCGGACACGTCGTCGTTCTCAAGCTCCAGAGCGGCGATCAGGGAGGCCTCGTCGCCCAACGCCACGAGGCGCTCGACCTCGGATACCTCCTCGCCGGGCAGGAGCCCCTCCACGAAGGCCCTAACGGCATCCTCACCCTGCGCACCCACGAAGCTGGCGGCCACCTGGCCGTCCACCATTCCGAATACGGCCGGTATGGACTGGACCTGGAAGGCCTGGGCAGCCCCGGGATTGCTGTCGATGTCCAGCTTGGCCAAGACGACCCGACCGTTGGTGGCGGCGACGACCTTCTCCAGGATCGGCCCCAGGGACTTGCAGGGCCCACACCATTCGGCCCAGAGGTCGACGACCACGGGAACCTGCCGCGACCGGTCGATCACCTCGGTCTGGAATGTGGCGTCGGTTACGTCCATCCGGTCAGGGTAGGGAGCCCGACCCGCCACTCCACTACCGTCCACGCGCTATGGAGGAGACTGCAGGTATCGACCACGACAGCCTTGTCAGGTGGTTTGACAGGCAGGTCGGAGGCCTCGATGGTGGGCTGGATTTCAACCTCATAACCGGCGGGCGGTCCAACCTCACGTTCACGGTGTCTGACGGGCACGGGCGTTGCTGGGTGCTGCGTAGGCCACCGATGGGCCACGTGCTGGCGACCGCCCATGACATGGCGAGGGAACACCGAATCATCAGCGCACTTGCCGACAGCGGTGTGCCGGTTCCGGCCATCGTCGGACTCTGCAAGGACGACGAGGTGAACGGAGCGCCGTTCTACGTGATGGACTTCGTACCCGGCCTCGTGGTCCGCGACGTCGCCATCGCCGAGGGGGTGCCGGTCGAGGTACGCGGGCGGATGGGTGAGTCGTTGGTCGAGGTGCTGGCATGCCTCCACGACGTGGACCTGGATGCCGTGGGACTATCCGACCTGGGACGCCATAACGGCTACATCGAACGCCAGCTGAAGCGCTGGCGGACCCAGTTCGTGGACGCCACCACGCGGGACCTCCCCCGGGTCCTGGAGGTCCACGACCTGCTGGCCGCCAGGGTGCCGGCCCAGCAGGGGGTGGGCATCGTGCACGGTGACTACCGACTGGACAACTGCATGATGTCCCCGGATGGCGAGGTTGCCGCTGTCCTGGACTGGGAGCTCTGCACCCTCGGCGACGTCCTGGCCGACGTGGCGGGAATGGTCGCATACGGCGATACGCGGGCCACCGGCGGCACGCCCCCACCGACCTCGTTAGAAGGCTTTCCCAGCACCGACGCGGTGAGGGAGATGTACGCCCGCCACAGCACACGGGACCTTGCCCATCTGGACTTCTATGTGGCCTTTGCCTACTGGCGCATCGCCTGCATCGTGGAGGGCGTCTACACGCGCTACTCGGCGGGAGTAATGGGAGACCAAGGCGACCCGCGCCTCGTCGAGGTGTTCGGCCAACGGGTCTGGGACCTCGCAGACCTGGCCTACGAGACCGTCTCCCGACTTCCGAAGGTCCTCTGACGTGCCCGAGCACCCGATCGTGGAGGTATTCGAGACCCCGGTCCTGGAAGCACCTGTACTCCTACTGGCCCTCGACGGTTGGATCGATGCCGCCGGCGCTGCCCGGGATGCCCGCCACCAGCTCGTGAGCGGCGATCCGGGGCGGCGGATCGCCAGGTTCGACACGGACCGACTGCTGGACCACAGGGCCCGGCGGCCCACCCTGCACCTCGTGGATGGGGTCAGCAGACGAATGGAGTGGCCTTCCGTCGAGCTCTTCCTGCTGGAGTCAACATCCGACAAGGACGTCCTGGTTCTGCACGGACCGGAGCCCGACCATGAGTGGCAGGCATTCTCCGAGGCGGTACTGGACCTCTGTCAGGGCCTCGACGTGCAGATGATCGTCGGCCTGGGTGCCTACCCGGCCGCCGTGCCACATACCCGGCCCACCCGCCTCTCCTGCACGGCCGGCAGTCCGGAGATGGCCGACCGGCTGGACTTCGTGACCGCCACCCTCGAGGTACCGGCCGGTGTCCAGGCGGTGATCGAGATGGCGGCTAGCGGCGCGGGCATTCCCTCCATCGGGCTCTGGGCCCAGGTCCCCCACTACCTGGCGGCCTCCTCCTACCCACCGGCCGCTTTGGCCCTCCTGAACGGCCTTGGCGAACTCACCGGGGTCCCGTTCCCGGATGGCCCACTGGCCGAGTCGTCACTGGCCACCCTGGCCCACCTGGATGACCTCGTGACCCGCAACCCGGAGCACGTCACGATGCTGGAAAAGCTGGAAGCCGCCTACGACGACATGCACGACCTCCGGGGTCAACTCCCGGACGGCGAGCAGCTGGCCGCCGAACTGGAGCGGTACCTACGCAACCACGGCGACGGCTGAGGCTCCTCCGTCGTCGATACCGGCCGGGTACGGCCGACCCGTCAGACGACGACGTTCACCAGCTTCGGTACCCGGACGATCACCTTGCGGGGTGCGCCACCGGCCAGAGCGGCCAGCACCTTGGACGACGCCAGGGCGAGGGCTTCGGCGGTTGCCTCGTCCAGGTCAGCCGGCACCTCCATACGGTCCCGGACCTTTCCGTTCACCTGGATGACCATGGTGACGGTGTCGTCCACCAACTTGGCCGGGTCGGCCTCGGGCCACGGTTCCAGGTGGACGTGACCGCCCCGTCGCATATCCCAGAGTTCGGCGCAGAGGTGCGGGGCAGCCGGAGCCATGACCTGGAGTAGGGCATCCAGGGCCGCTTCCAGCGTGTCGGCATGCGGGCCGTCGTCAGCCTGCACGTACCGGTAGAGGGTGTTCGTGAACTCCATGAACCCGGCGATCGCCGTGTTGTAGGACCAGCGGTCGTACTCATCGGTGATGCGGGCCACGAGGCGGTGGGTGGTCCTGTCGATGTCGGCATCGACCCCGGTCGTGTCGCCGGTTCGGGCATCGGTCGTGAGATCGGAGCCGGGCGCGGCTAGGCGCCAGACCCGGGACAAGAACTTGGCACACCCGTCGATCCCGAAGTCCTCCCAGTCCACGTCCTCCTGCGGCGGCTTTACCTGCAGGTGAGCGAGGCGCAGGGCATCGGCTCCCTGGTGGTCCAGGATCGGTTCGGGAGCAACGAGGTTTCCCTTCGACTTGGACATCTTCGTGCCACCCAGGCGGATCATGCCCTGGGTGAAGAGTCGCTGGAACGGTTCTCGCAGGCCGGCCGGTGCCACCCCCAGGTCGGCGAGGGCCTTGGTGAAGAATCGGGCGTACATGAGGTGGAGGATGGCGTGCTCCACGCCGCCGATGTACTGGTCGACGGGCAGCCAACGGGCAGCTGCGTCTGGTGAGAAAGGTGCCTCGTCGTTCCACGGGTCAGTGAACCGCAGGAAGTACCAGGAGGAGTCCACGAAGGTGTCCATGGTGTCGGTCTCGCGCCGCGCCGGGCCGTCACAGGACGGGCAGGTGGCCGTCAGGAAGTCGGCGTGGGTGGTCAGCGGGGAGCGGCCTGTTGGCATGAACTCCACGTCGTCGGGTAGCTCCACCGGCAACTGGTCCAGTGGAACCGGTTGCTCGCCACAGCCTTCGCAGTAGACGATGGGTATGGGGCAGCCCCAGTAGCGCTGGCGGGAGAGCAGCCAGTCGCGGAGGCGGTAGTTGACCTTGCGCTCCCCCAGGTCCTCGGCCTCGAGCCAGTCGATGGCGGCGGCCTTGGCCTCGGTGACGTGGAGGCCGTCGAGGAACCCGCTGTTGACGGCGGGTCCGTCGCCCAGGTATGCCTGCCCGTCGAAGTCATCGGGGGGCTGGATGGTGCGGATGATCTCGCAGCCGTGCACCTCGGCGAACTCCCAGTCGCGCTGGTCCTCGCCGGGTACGGCCATGATGGCCCCCGTCCCGTAGGTCATGAGCACGTAGTCGGCCAGGAAGACCGGAATGGCCTGCCCGGTGAACGGGTTCACGACCCGGCACCCGGTGGCCACGCCGCGCTTGTCCAGCGAACCCTCGGTGGAAAGCCGGTCGATCTCAGAGCGGCCGGCCACCGAGGCCCGGAAGGCGTCGACGGTGGCCCTCTCGTTGTCGGTAGTCAACTCGTCGACCCGGGGATGCTCGGGTGAGATGACGGCGAACGTCATGCCAAACGACGTGTCGGGTCGAGTCGTGAAGACGGCCAGGGGCGCCACATCCTCCCGGGCTGATCCGTCGGCGTTGGATATAGGTAGGCCGAACTCGGCTCCCTCCGACCGTCCGATCCAGTGGCGCTGCATGACCTTGACCTTCTCGGGCCAGTCCACGGTGTCCATGTCGTCGAGCAGTTGCTGGGCGTAGTCGGTGATCCGGTAGAACCACTGTTCCATGTCGCGGCGCTCGACCAGGTCGCCCGAACGTTCGCAGGTGCCGTCACCCAGAACCTGTTCGTTGGCCAGCACGGTCTGGCACCCGGGGCACCAGTTCACCGGGGCGGTGTCACGGTAGACGAGGCCGGCCTCGTAGAACTTAAGGAAGATCCACTGCGTCCAGCGCATGTACGACGGGTCGTGGCTTCGCACCACCCGTCGCCAGTCGTAGACGGCACCGATGCGCCGCAGCGACGCGGACAGAGCCTCGATGTTGGCTTCGGTGTTGATCCGCGGATGGGTGCCGGTAGTGATGGCGGCGTTCTCGGCCGGCAGGCCGAACGAGTCGAAGCCGATCGGCGAGAGCACGCCGTCGCCGCGCATGGTGCGGTAGCGGACCAGCAGGTCACCCATCGTGTAGTTCCGGACGTGGCCCATGTGCGCCGGACCGCTCGGGTACGGGTACATGGAGAGCACGTAGAACGGCGGCCGGGGGTCGTCGTTGTCGACCTGGTAGGTGCCCTCGTCGAGCCAGCGCTGCTGCCAGCGGGCCTCGATGGCCTGGGGGTCGTAGCGCTCGGACATCAACGCGAGGCTACCGAAGCGTCGGCTGGCCGGAGGTGCCCCGAAACCCATCCCGTCGAGCCCTGTCCGCGAAGGGCGCTGGTAGATTGTCGGCTCCTCGGGGCTATAGCTCAGTTGGCAGAGCGCTTCCATGGCATGGAAGAGGTCGAGGGTTCAATTCCCTCTAGCTCCACGTGACGCCGCAGGTCAGCGACCTGCGGTGTTTCCGTTTTCAGGAGTCGGCGTCGACTCCGAGTGCGGCTATGCACCCCGGGTAGGTGGGCTGGTCGATCAAGACCTGGTTCACGACCGTGTTGCGGAGGTGCTCGACGAGCCCGTCGGCATCCATGGGGATGGTCCCGTACCGCAGTCCTTCGGCCAGCAGGAGCCTGAGTTCTCCGAGGGTGCCGTCCACGCCGAGGAGGTTTCGCAGCCGGTCCGCCTCGAGGCGTCGAGACTCGGCCCCGTGCTCCATCTCACGTCCCACGATGTCCAGGGAGTTGGCTGCCACACGAGCCAGGAACCCGGTCCGCCCGTCCATGGCCGGAACCACCTCGAACCGCAGGAACCCTCTGACACTCTCCACCAACTCGTCGACCCGCGGTAGATCCGGGCCATCATCGCCACCTTCCCGGACGACCCCAGTGGCCGGACCGGGGATGACCAGGTTCACGCAATCCACCTGGCACTCCGACGAACGCCGTCCAATCGCTGCCCGCTCCACACTGCGATCCAGCCCGGCCCGGTACTGGTCGGCCATCCCCAGGCAGCCGACCGACCACCAGAACGAACCGAACACCTCCCAGAACCTGACGTGGGCCGGGTCCACGACCCGGCCCGACTCCGCTTCATAGCCGGCGAAGAGGTCCTCGTAGGAGCCGAAACCACCGACCGGCTTCTCCGGATGGCCGAATCGCCAGCTGGCGGTGCAGAGCCAGCCCAGGTCGCGCATCGGGTCCCCGATGTGGGCGATCTCCCAGTCCAGTACGGCTGTCATGCCGGTTGGGCCGACGAGGAGGTTGCCGTTGCGGAAGTCGCCGTGGACGAGGGACGCGTCAGTCTCGGGCGGCAGGTGGTCCAGTAGCCACCGGGCCGTGAAATCGATCATGGGTTGGGGGCTGTCGAACCCCTGGTAGCGCTCCCAGGTCTGCCTGACCTCCTCTGCCGGGCCGACCTCGTGCAGATCGTCGTTCAGCCCCGTGGAGTTCAGGTCGATGGCATGAATGCGGGCCAGCGCCTGCCCGCACTCGCGTGCCAGCCCGGCCCTGGCGGCAACCAGTTCGTCGGACCGGTTGATCCTGGCTCCGAGGCTCTCACCGGCGATCCACTCCATGACGAAGCCTTCTCCCAGGCCGTCCTCCGGCCGGAGGGCCATGTGGACGTCGGGCCCGGGCACCCCGGCCCGACGGGCGAGGGCCATGAGGCGAGCCTCGACGGCGAGACCGGGCCCACCGAAGCCGCGTTCGCCTGCAGGGCCGATGCTCCTGCGCAACGCCAGGCTCCGAGCACCTTCGACCATGTCCACACTGAGGCGGTAGGTCTCCTGGCTGGCTCCCCCTGACAGCCGTTCCATCGAGTGGAGGGCCACGAACCCGTCCAGCCGCAGCAGGGCATCGGCCAGAAGCTGTTGAATCTCGTCGGGGTCCGGCATCCTCGGCACTCAGTCCTCGACGACGCCCTTGGGGGCCTGCTGGGACATGAAGCCGAACATGTAGCCGGCGATGCGGCGGATCTGGATCTCCTCTGCACCCTCGGTGATCCGGTAGCGCCGGTGGTGGCGGTAGATGTGCTCGAACGGCCGGTGGCGTGAGTAGCCCAGCCCACCATGGACCTGCATGGCCCGGTCGGCCGCATCGCAGCAAAGGCGGTTGGCCCGGTAGTTGCACATGGAGACCTTGTCCGAGACCGAGAAGGCGCCGTAGGAGTCCATCTGCCAGGCGGTCTTGTGCACCAGCGCCCGGAGCATCTCGCACTCCGCCTGCAGCTCGACGAGCGGGAACTGGATCCCCTGGTTGATCGAGAGTGGCCTGCCGAACGGCCTGCGCTCCTTCGCGTAGGCGACCGACTCGGTAATGCAGTACTGGGCAGCTCCGAGGCTGGAAGCCGCCTGCCGGATCCGGTTCTCGTTGAAGAAGTGCTGGGCGATCTGCAGGCCCCTCCCCTCCTCGCCGAGGATGGCGCTGTCGGGCAGGCGCACGTCGGTCAAAGACACGCGGCCGTGGTCGGTGGGCATGTTGAAGGTCCAGAGGTACTCCTCGATGACCAGCCCGTCGGTGTCCATCGGGGTCAGGAACGCCGTGATGCCATGCCCGTCACCCGGCTCACCGGAGGTCCTGGCCAGGATCATGTCGCTGTGCGCCCGGTGGATTCCCGTGTTCCACGTCTTCTCGCCGTTGACGACCCAGCCCTCGCCGTCGCGAACTGCACTCGTCTCCATGTGGGTGGCGTCCGATCCGTGCTCGGGCTCGGTGATACCGAAGGCGAACCCACGCGTGCCGTCCAGAAGGTGGGGAACCCACTCGGCCTTCTGCTCCTCGCTCCCGTACTCCAGCATCAGCAGCAGGCCGACGTTGTTGCCCACGATGGAGTGCTCGTTCTGGAGGTCGTTGTGCAGTCCCAGGCCTCTGACGGCGAGGTGCTCCCGGATGACGGCCATGCCCAGGTTGGTGCCGTTCCTGCCACCCAGTTCCGCCGACAGCGGGTACCGGTAGTGACCGGCTGCATCGGCCCGGCGTCGCGCCTCGGCCAGCAGGTCCTCCCATTCCCGGTTGGGGAGCCCGTCGCGGTCCCAGTCGGTGCGGGCGTCCTCACGCCGGTGGTCGAAGAACCTGACGTTGTCGTCGGCTTCCTCCAGCGGCCTGATCTCGCTCTCTATGAAGTCATCCAGCTCGACGAGGTACTCGGCGAGGTCAGGGGGAATGTCGTGGTCCATGGACCCTCCTAGATCGATGCGCCCACCCTGACCGATACACGGCGGCGCCGCCACATGCAGGCCGATTTCTCCCTGACGGGGGTCAGTTCCCGAGGGCAGCGACGACCTTCTTCTGGCGGTACTCGAAGACCAGCGAGGTCCGTTCGTCGACCACGCCCTCGATGCTGGAGATCCCCTCCAGGACCAGCTGCCGGAGGCTGTCGGTGTCCGCGACGCTGAGGTGCACGATCACATCGTCGATGCCGGTTATGAGGAACACGCCGAGCGTCTCCGGCAGCGCCCAGAGTCGTTCCACCGCGCGATCCACCACCGGGCCGGTCTTCGGGCGGAGCCGCAGCGCCACGATCGCCTGGATGGGGCGGCCCAGGACCTTCAGGTCCACGGCGGCGTGGTAGCCGGTGATGACCTCGTTCTGCTCCAGCGACCTGATGCGGTCCAGGGTCGTGGAGGGCGCCAGGCCAACCTCCGCAGCGACCGCCCGGTTCGTCTGCCGTGCATTCGACTGGAGTGCGGCCAGAATTCGCATGTCGGAGCGGTCAATGAGTGTCATATCTCCATCGTTTCCGTGGTTAATTCGGATTCATTGAGTCTTTATCGTATATCTGTCACCGTATGCCCTGAAAGACCGATGCCCGACACCGGAGTCATGGGCAACTGGGGGCAACCGTGTCACTACTGGACGACTACCAACTGGAAGACCGCTACCGCGCCGACCACGGCCGGACCTTCCTGACCGGGATCCAGGCACTGGCCCGGATCCCCATCCAGCAGCTACGGGTGGACCGCGCCAACGGGCTGAACACGGCAGCCTTCGTATCCGGCTACCAGGGCTCCCCCCTCGGAGGCTTCGACGTCGAGGTCGCCCGTGCAGCCGTTCTCGTGCCCGACCTGGCCATCGTGAACCAGCCGGCCGTCAACGAGGAGCTGGCCGCAACCGCCGTCATGGGCTCACAGTTGGTGGTCGAGCAGCCCGACTGCCGCTACGACGGTGTGCTCGGAATCTGGTATGGCAAGGCGCCCGGTCTGGACCGGGCCGGCGATGCACTTCGACACGCGGTCTTCGCCGGCACGTCGCGCCGCGGTGGGGCCATCGCCATCGTGGGCGACGACCCGGCTGCCAAGAGCTCAACGCTGCCGTCCAGCTCCGACGCCGCGCTGGTCGACCTCCACATGCCGATCCTGTATCCGGGAGACGTGCAGGAGGTCCTGGACCTTGGCATGCACGCCGTCGCACTGTCTCGGATCACGGGCCTCTGGACGGCGCTGAAGATCGTGGCCGCAGTCGCAGACGGAAACGGCACCGTCGACCTTGACCCGGAACACGTCGTACCGGTCGTCCCCGACCTGACCATCGACGGGAGGCCCTACGAGCACCATCCCGACGGCCAACTCCTGACACCCCACACGCTCGAGCTGGAACGCGACTTCCGGGAGGCCCGCTCCGAGCTGGTGCGCCGCTACATGATCGCCAACCGCCTCAACCAAACGACCATCGACCCCCCGGACGCCTGGATCGGCCTGGTCGCCAGTGGCTTCACCTATCACGAGCTTCTTCATGCCCTGGGCCGCCTCGGCCTTACAACACACGCCGAGATCGCCGCTGTGGGCATCCGACTACTCCACATGAGGGTCCCGGTGCCGTTCGAACCGTCGATCATCCGCACCTTCGCCCGAGGCCTGGACGAGATCCTCATCGTCGAGGAGAAGAACCCGACGCTCGAATGGCTGGTGAAGGACGCCCTCTACGGCGGCCCCGACCAGCCCCGCGTCGTCGGCAAGACCCACCCGGACGGACGCACTCTTATGCCCAACCACGGGATCCTGGACGCCGACACGATCCTCGTCGGCCTCCGGGAGCGCCTCTCGGTCCGGCTGGCGGACAGGCTCACGCCCGAGCCGACGGTCCGCGAGCGCGCTCTGCTCCCACTGTCAATCGAGCGGACCCCCTACTTCTGCTCCGGTTGTCCCCACAATTGGGGAACCAAGGTCCCCGAGGGTGCCCTCGTCGGGGCCGGCATCGGTTGTCACGGGATGGTCCTCCTCATGGAGGAGGACCAGGTCGGGAGGAGCGCCGGGATCACGGCCATGGGCAACGAAGGCACCCAGTGGATCGGGATGTCACCATTCGTCGAGAGGGAGCACTTCACCCAGAACATCGGCGATGGGACCTTCTTCCACTCCGGACAGCTGGCCATACAGGCGGCTGTTGCTGCCGACGTGCGGATGACCTACAAGCTGCTCTACAACGGCACCGTCGCCATGACCGGTGGCCAGGATGCCATCGGCGGCGTGGGTGTCCCACAGATCGCCTCGATTCTGCTGTCGCACGGCGTGGCCCGGATCCTCATCACGACGGAGGACACCGCCCGCTACCGGGGGGTCCGTCTACCTGCCGACATTGAGGTCTGGGACCGAACGCGGATCCTGGAGGCCCAGGAGGTCCTTGCTGCGGTTGACGGTGTCACCGTGCTGATCCACGACCAGGCCTGTGCCGCCCAGACTCGACGGCTCCGCAAGCGCGGCAAGGCCCAGACCCCGGGGTTCCGTGTCGTCATCAATCACCGCCTCTGCGAGGCGTGTGGCGACTGCGGCGAGGTCTCCAACTGCCTCTCCGTGCAGCCTGTGGAGACCGATCTGGGCATCAAGACCACCATCGACCAGTCCTCGTGCAACCTCGACGCCTCCTGCCTGGAGGGCGACTGCCCCAGCTTCATGACGGTGGCGGTGGATCCTGACGACCCGGCCACCGCCGAGGTCCCAGGCAGCTACGGGAGCGATGCCCTGGTCGCACCCGTCGCCATCGGGGACACCGGGCAGGTCGACATACGTCTGGCCGGTATCGGTGGCACGGGCGTCGTGACCGTTGCCCAGATCCTGGCCACCGCAGCGATGATCGACGGCTACGACGTTCGCGGGTTGGACCAGACCGGCCTCTCCCAGAAGGCCGGCCCCGTCATCAGCGACCTGCGCCTCTCCCGGAACGGCCCACGGGCCTCGAACCTGGTCGGCGAGACCGGCGCCGACGTGATCCTGGCCTTCGACCTCCTCGTCGGCGCCAGTGCGAAGACCATGCACGCCGCCGGCGTCGAGCAGACCGTCATGGTGGCCTCAACCTCCGAGACCCCTACCGGTTCGATGGTCGGCCACCCGGAGAAGGGCCTGCCCACCGTCCGGGAGCTCGTAGAGCGAGTGGACTCCAGGACACGCAGCGGGCTGAACAGGTTCGTCGACGCATCGGCCATCAGCCGGTCCCTCTTCGGCGACGCCGCACCCGCCAACGTCATGCTCCTGGGCGTGGCCGTCCAGGCCGGGGCCATACCCGTGGATCCAGCTGCGGTGGAGCGGGCCATCGGCCTCAACGGGGTGGCTGTGGACCGCAACCGTGCGGCCTTCCGCGCAGGTCGCCGCTGGGCCATGGATCCGTCGGCCTTCGACTCCTCAGACGATCCCGACGGTCGGACGTCGTCGACCACCATGGGCGTCCCGGGACTCCCCGCCGACCTACGGACCCGCGTGGAGGTGCTGGACGGGCGCACGGGGCTGGGGCCGCTGATCGGACTGCTGGCCGCCGATCTCGTCGGATACCAGAACGCCCGCTGCGCGTCCGGTTACCTCGACCTGGTCGAGGCCGCTTCGACGGCTGAGCAGCGAGCGTCGGCCGGTTCGGTGCGGCTCACAGAGGCCGTGGCACGCGGGCTGCACAAGTTGACCGCCTACAAGGACGAGTATGAGGTCGCCCGGCTTCTCATCGGTCCGGAAGGTCGGTCGGCGGCGGCGTCCATTGGTGGCCCGGGAGCCGCCGTGACATGGCGACTCCACCCGCCGTTCCTCCGGACGCTCGGCATGACGAAGAAGCTGGCCATCCCCGCAACCATCGGACGCCCAGCAATGTGGCTGCTCTCGAAGGGCAGGCGGCTGCGTGGTACCGCATTGGATCCGTTCGGCCGGGCCGAGGTCCGCCGCCTCGAACGCACCCTGGTAACCGAGTACCGCTCCGCCATCGGCCGGGTCCTGGACGGCCTGACCGCATACGGCCTGGAGGACGCCGTGGCGACAGCCGCCCTGGCCATGGACGTACGCGGCTACGAGGAGATCAAGATGGAACGAGGCCGAACGGTCCTCGACCAGCTCCGGGATCGGGCCACGGACGACCGGTAGCTGAGCTCCCTGGCCGTCACGAAACTGCGGCTACACTCCCGCCGCGGTCTGGAGACCGAAGTCCGGTGTGATCCCGGCACTGTCCCGCAGCGGTGATGCCGTCCCCCGAGGGTGACGACTAGTCCGAGCCAGCTCTGTGCCGTACGAACCAGACACCCTCGAGGCAAGGGATTCGGTTCGGCCGATAGCCGGCGAACGGCCTGTCGATCGAGCGATGACACCTCGGCGACAGGAGGAACCCGTTCCCATGCTGCGCAAGATCCTGATACCGCTTCTGGCTGCCATGGCACTGGCCGCCTGCGGAGGCGTCGACTCCTCGATAGCCATGTCGGGTGCACCCGGTGTAGACCAAGGGACGGCCGACGGGCCGTCCCGCATCGTCTCGATCTCGACGGTGGCGACCGAGATGCTGTTCGCCATCGGCGCCGGTGACCAGGTGGTGGCTGTCGACTCCCTCTCCACCTTCCCGGCAGATGCCCCGGTCACCGACCTCAGCGGCTTCGAGCCGAACATCGAGGCGATCCTGGGCTTCCGGCCCGACCTCGTCGTGCTCTCCTACGACCCGGGTGACGTGGTGGCCGGACTCGAGGCCGCCGGAGTCGAGTCCCTGCTCCAAGGGGCTTCGAAGACCATTGCTGACACGTACAGCCAGATCCTGGCGCTCGGGGAGATCACCGCGCACGCTGCCGAGGCGACAGCCCTCGTGGAAACCATGAGGGCCGAGATCACCGACCTGGCAGCCTCGGTCATCGACCGCGAGGAACCGCTCACCTATTACCACGAGCTGGATGACACCCTGTACACCGTCACCTCATCGACCTTCATCGGCGAGGTCTACGCCCTGGCCGGCCTGGTCAACGCCGCCGACTCGACCGATGCCGAGGGCGCCTCCGGGGGCTACCGGCAGCTGTCGGCCGAATACCTACTGGACGCCGATCCGGGCATCATCTTCCTGGCCGACACGAAGTGCTGCGCCCAGACTGCGGCGACCGTCGCGGAACGCCCCGGCTGGAGGACCCTCACCGCTGTCTCAACCGGTCGCATCGTCGAGCTGGACGACGACGTGGCGTCTCGTTGGGGGCCTCGCATCGTCGACTTCCTGCGGGCCATCGTCGACGCCGTGAACTCCGTCGCCTGACCCGGCTCTAGGTGATCAAATGACATCTCCGCCGGCCGGACCAGGCGTGGCCCGCTACAGGCCGACCGGGTCCGACAGGTCCCGACTCGGAGGGTGCTGGCTGTCCGCGGGAATCGCCTCGGTCCTGGTCGCCGCGGTCATAGGCGTGGCCACCGGGCCCGTTCCCATCCCCATATGGCAGGTCGTCCTGGAGTTGGTCGACCGGCTCCCTCTCATCGGCGTCGACTCATCGCTGTCGCCTGCCGACCGGGCGATCATCTGGGACCTGCGGGCGCCGCGGGTGGTGCTCGGCCTCCTCGTCGGGGCCCTCCTGGCCGGATCGGGGGCGGCCTACCAGGGGGTGTTCCGCAACCCACTGGCCGACCCCTACCTACTGGGAATCGCCGCCGGGGCCGGCCTGGGCGCCACCATCGCCATCGTGACCCGGCTTAGGGACGCAGTCGGTTTCATGGACCCGGTCCCACTGGCCGCCTTCGTCGGAGCCCTCCTGGCTGTGGCTGCCGCCGGAACCCTGAGCACCCGCCGAGGCAGTACCGGGTCGTCGGCCACCCTCATCCTGGCCGGAGTGGCCGTAGCCAACTTCTTCACCGCCATCCAGACCTTCATCCAACAACAGAACTCGGAAACCCTGCAGCAGGTATTCGCCTGGATCCTCGGGCGCCTCTCGACCGCCGGCTGGGGCGAGGTGCGCCTCCTGGCCCCCTACGCCGTCATCTGCGTGGTGGGCCTGCTGCTGTCGGTGGGACCCCTTGACGTCCTGGCCGTCGGTGACGAGGAGGCCACCACCCTCGGCCTCAGGCCCCGGACCATCCGAAGGCTGGTGCTCATGGCGGCCTCGCTGGGTGCGGCTGCCGCTGTTGCCGTGAGTGGCCTCATCGGCTTCGTTGGGCTGGTAGTGCCCCACGCCGTGCGCATGCTCGCCGGAACCAGCCACCGACGGGTGGTGCCACTCTCGCTGCTGTTCGGTGCGGCCTTCCTGACCCTGGCCGACGTGCTGGCCCGAACGGTCCGCTCACCGGCCGAACTGCCCATAGGGGTGATCACCGCATTCATAGGCGCCCCGTTCTTCCTGCTCATCCTGCGACGACAGGCCACCTCTTGACCGCCACGAACCGGTCAGTGCAGGTGGCATGGTCCGGTGTCTCGGTGGTACTCGGTGGCAGGACGGTCCTGGACAGCTTCGACCTGTCCGTCGCCGGCGGGTCCTGGCTGGTGGTGATCGGTCCCAACGGAGCAGGAAAGACATCCCTCATGCGGACTCTGGCAGGCACCGTGGGCCATACCGGAACGGTCCGGATCGGTGGGGAGGACGCCGGCGACATACCCGGTCGAGAACGCGCCCGTCGCCTCGCCGTGGTCCCCCAGCATCCCGTCATTCCCCCCGGAATCGATGTGTTCGACTATGCCCTACTGGGTCGCTCCCCCCATCAGGGCCTGCGGTTCTCGCCCTCGGAGAGGGACCGCGGGCAGACCCTGGAGGTACTGCACCGGCTGGAGTTGGGTGGCTTCATCGGCCGCAAGGTGGACACGTTGTCCGGCGGCGAACGACAGCGGGTGGTGGTGGCCCGAGCCCTGGTCCAGGACACGCCGATACTCGTCCTGGACGAACCCACGTCGTTCCTGGACCTCGGGCACCAACTGGAGGTCCTGGAGCTCATCGCCGAACTCCGCACCGAACGGTCCCTGACCGTCGTCAGCACCCTCCACGACCTGACGGTCGCTGGCCAGTTCGCCGACCGTATGGCCGTGCTCGACCATGGTCGCCTGATAACCCATGGGTCACCGGCGGAGGTCCTCACCCCCGAGATGATCGCCAGCCACTGGGGGGTCCACGCCCATACCGAGGTCGACGGGGGGTCGGTGACGGTGACGGTCCGCCGGAGGCAGCAGGCCTCGGCTCAGGCGTCCAGCCGGTCGATCCGGGGACAGTCGGACCAGAGCCGTTCCAGGTCGTAGAAGGCCCGGTACTCGTCGTCCAGGATGTGGACAACGAATCCCCCGAAGTCCATGAGGATCCACCGATTGTCGCCACGACCTTCCACCCGGATCGGCTTCGGACCATCCAGGATCGTCAACTGCTCCTCGATCTCCTCGGCGATCGCCCGAACCTGCCGGGAGGTCGGAGCGCTGGAGATGACGAAGAAATCGGTAATCGACAGCACGTCACCCACGTCGATGATGATCGTGTCGCGCCCCAACTTGTCGTCCGCAGCGCGAGCCGCGTGACTGGCCCATTCAGCCAACGTCACGTTGGAGACGTCGGCAGCTGCCGTGGCTCTGCCTAGGGAGAATTGTGGCATCGGGTAGCCGAGGCTATCCGCCGAGACGAAAGTCGGCTCCGATGACGACCGTCAGGTCGGTCACCGGACTGGCCATCTCGTCGAACAGGACACGGGCACCTAGAGCCGCCGCAAGGGCATTGGCCTCCTCGGCAAGGGCCGGGTCCCGGTGGATCACACGGGTCTGGATTGCTCCGTCGTTGCGGAAGTTGCCCACCACGGCCAGCTCCACGCCGGAACGAAGGACCGCTTCACGCGCCGGTGCGTCGAGCGTCGGATCGCCCGTGCCGTTCAGGAGTCGGACCGTCGGCCTCCGGCCCGGGACCAGCGGAACGGGGAACGGGAACATCGAGACCACCAGGTTGTCGAGCGCCGTGGCGTCCACCACCATCGAGGATCCCTCGAGCATCCAGGGCCCCGTTACGACGCTGACCTGTCCACCGGCAACCGCTGCCACAAGGTGGACGATGTCCAGGTCCAGGGCGGGGAGGTTCCCCACAGGGTCGCCGGTCCCGACCTGCTCCATCCAAGCGCTCCACCAGTCGCGTTGCCTGGCGAGTCGTTCTATGCCACCACCGTCGTCGGTGAAGCCCAGCAGATCGGCCACCTCGGCCGGAACGATCGCAACCCTCCCGGCCGCGAATCGTACGACCGTCGTGCCGTCGGAAGCCGTGGACACCAGGTCTCCGGGCAGTTCCACCACAGCTGCCGGCGAGGCGCCGGCAAGGTTCTCCCAACGGTCCGGCGTCAGGAGGGCTGTGCCGGTGACCCCCACGTCCAGAAGGCCGGTGACAGCTGTCCTGACCATGTCCACGCCGCCCTCCCTGTGGCGGTCAAGCAGGGTGCACGGCTGGACGGCACAGCCGGTCACGGCGACCTCCGGGGGGACCAGCAGCACTGTGCCCCCGCCACCGACCCGGTCCGCGACGGCCAGGACGGCGACCTGTACGAGCTCGCCGGCGTCGTCCTCCGTGGCCACCAGGATGGACCAGGTCTGTTCCACAAATGCTTCGAAGCCCGGTGCCGACGGGTCGGTGACCGCCTCGCGGATCGTGCCCTGCTCGCTGTCCAGGATCATTTGCAGGCCATCGGCCAAAAGCCACCCGGACCATAGGACCACCAGGACGAGTACCGCAGGGAAGCCCCATCGCCAGGCGGTCGGCAGGGCCGGTGCGGGTCGTCGTCGCTGGCTGGGTGGGGTGCTCTCCCCGACCGGCTCCCGGCGGGAGTCCGGTTCCACGTCGCTCACCGACCCACCCCGTAGAGGCCGTGTGCCCGAATGATCTCAGCCACACCGGCCGAGACGGCACCGTCGGGTTGGCCCGTGGCGGCAAAGCGGTCCCTCAGGTGGTTGCTGGCCAGGTCCGGAAATGATCCGTCCAGCACCTGGTGTTCCCAGCCGATCGGCGGGCGGCCTTCCTCGAACCCGGGCCGCTGCATGACCACGATCGTCGCACGTCGACGTACCTCGTCGGGGCGCACCCACGTGTCCAGGCCCGGTGCGATGTCGCTGCCCAGGAGGAGGAACAACTCGGCACCGGGGTGGACATAGGTGTAGTGGGCCAGCGTCTCCGCCGTGTGGGAGGGACCACCCCGTCGTATCTCCAGGTCGTCCACGTGGACACCGTCCATACCGACCACGGCCGCCCGGGTCATGGCCAGGCGCACCTCGGCCGGCGAGACGACGTCGCCATTTCCGATCCTCGCATCGGCGGTCTTCTGCCAGGGATCGTTGGCGACCACCAGGACCACCAGGTCGAGGGCCAGCGACCGACGGGCCTCCAGAACGGCGGCGGCATGACCCAGATGCGGTGGGTCGAAGGTCCCCCCGAGGAGGCCGATCCGGCGCGGAGCGACGGTGGGCTCGGAGCCTGGCACGGCTCGATGATACTGACCACAGGGCGGTCCTGACGCCTGCAGGGTCGCTACAGCCGGCTGTCACACACCGGTCATACATGCCTGTTTACCTGCATGTATGACCAGAACCTGGAGTATGAAGCCCATGTATGACGAACGTCATAGAAGCGAGGCTTCACTCCGCGGGCCATCTGTGCTTGACTATTAGTCAGACAAAGCCACCTGAAAGATCCAAATCAAGATTTCAGATGGTACGTCTAATCCCCCTGAAATCCCTTCCCGGTCGCGGCGCGCGTCGTGGACCAAGACGAATGAGATGTGAACAAAGATGAGTGATTCCGTAGGACAGTACCTGAACGAGATCGGCATGGTCCCCCTCCTGAACGCCCAGGAGGAGCGTGAGCTGTCCCAGATCATCGAGCGCGGTGCCGAGGCCCGTGCCAAGAAGGAGGCCGGCGAGGTCGACCGCCAGGTCGAACGCGCCATCAGGGCCGCAGCCCGCGCCAAGGACCGCTTCATCCGGGCGAACCTGCGCCTGGTCGTGAGCGTCGCCCGCCGCTATCCCCTGCCGCCCGGCATGGAACTGCTCGACCTCATCCAGGAGGGCAACCTCGGCCTCGAGCACGCTGTCGACAAGTTCGACTGGCGCAAGGGCTTCAAGTTCTCGACCTATGCCACCTTCTGGATCCGTCAGGCCATCGGTCGGGCGCTCGACCAGAAGGCCAGCCTGGTGCGCCTCCCCGGCGACCGTTCGGCAAGCCTCCGTGCAGCCCTTCGGGCCGTCTCCGGCAACGGCGATGAGTTGGACGAGGAGCACGCAAGGCTGCACCGCCTGACCACCCCCACCTCGCTGGACCGGACCATCGGTGACGACGACAGCAACGAGTTGGTGGACCTCCTCCCCGACGCCGCTCCCGGCCCGGAACTGGAGGTAATGGCGATCGCCGAGAACGAGATGGCCACCCGCCTGCTGGACGTCCTGGACTCCCGTGCCCGCTACGCCGTCGAGCAGCGCTTCGGCCTGACCGATGGCCGCAAGCGCAGCTACCGCGAGGTCGGCGAGGAGTTGGGTGTCACAGCCGAGGCGGCCCGCCGTCTGGTCAAGCGTGCGGTAACCATCGTCAGGGACCGAGCCACCGAGGTCATCGACGCAGCCTGAGCACGCCGGTCCATCGCCCGAAAGGGCGGACCATCCAAATGCAGGGCGGCCCCGTAACGGGTCGCACGTAGGCTGGATCCGTGAGCACGAGCACCGACCCGCGCGCCTCCACCGACTGGGACCCCCGATCCTGGCGTGACCGAGTCGCCCTCCAGCAGCCCCACTGGCCGGACGCCGACGCCCATGCACGGGTACTTGAGCAACTCGGGGTGCTCCCGCCGCTGGTCTTCGCAGGCGAATCACGCGAGCTGACAGCGAGCCTCGCTGCCGTGGCAGAGGGGAAGGCCTTCCTCCTGCAGGCCGGCGACTGCGCCGAATCGTTCGATACCGTCGCCGACTCGATCCGCGACCGGTTGCGGGTGATCCTCCAGATGGCCGTGGTGCTCACCTACTTCACCGGAGTGCCGGTAGTCAAGATCGGCCGTATCGCCGGGCAGTTCGCCAAGCCGCGGTCCAACGACACCGAGACCATCGACGGTGTGGAGCTCCCGGCGTTCCGAGGCCACATCGTCAACGACATCGGCTTCACGGCCGGGGAGCGCACCGCCGACCCTCAGCGCCTCCTCACCGCCTACAACAGGGCCGCCGCCACCCTGAACCTCCTGCGGGCCTTCACGAAGGGTGGCTTCGCCTCCCTCTCCCGGGTCCACCAGTGGAACCGGGAGTTCGTGGCCTCCAGCCCCGCCGGCCAGCGCTACGAGGCCCTGGCCGACGAGATCGACAGGGCCGTGCAGTTCATGTCCGCCTGCGGCATCAACAGCGAGACCCTCGTCGACCTTCGCCAGGTCGACTTCTACACGAGCCACGAGGCCCTACTGCTGGATTACGAGGAGGCCCTCACGCGTCAGGACTCGCTCACCGGCGACTGGTACGACTGCTCGGCCCACATGCTCTGGATCGGCGAGCGCACCCGTCAGCTGGACGGAGCCCACGTTGAGTTCCTCCGAGGGGTCTGCAACCCACTGGGATGCAAAATCGGACCTACGGCGACCCCCGACGAGGTCCTGGCCCTCTGCGAGGCCCTCAACCCGGACCGCCAGCCCGGCCGGCTCACGCTCATCACTCGAATGGGTGCCACGAAGGTCGTGGACCTTCTCCCTCCCCTGCTGAATGCAGTCCGCGACGCCGACCACCCCGTGGTGTGGGTCTGCGATCCGATGCACGGCAACACCTTCACGGCCGACGACGGACGCAAAACCAGGCACTTCGAGGACGTACTGGCCGAGGTGTTCGGCTTCTTCGCCGCCCACAGGTACACCGGCACGCACCCGGGTGGCGTCCACCTGGAGCTGACAGGCGACAACGTGACCGAATGTCTGGGCGGGGGGTCAGACCTGGTCACCGCCAACCTGGGCGACCGCTACGAGACGATGTGTGATCCCAGGCTGAACGGAAGCCAGAGCATCGACTTGGCGTTCCGCCTGGCCGAGCTCCTGCGCAATGTAGGTCACTGACCAGCCCGGAGCGGCACCACCGTCAGGCACCCGGCCCTGCTCAGACCAGGTTCTCGACGAAGCCTTCCAACTGGCGGAGGTTCCGCACCTCGTGCACCCCGTCGCACCAGGTCCCGTACTCCCCCACGATCGAGTCTCCGGTGTCCCAGTAGGCCTTCGGTTCGGGGTTCAGCCAGAACACCTTGCGTGACCTGTGCTGGAGCTCCTTGAGGATCCACGACTGCGAGGCGTGGTAGTTGTTCCGGGCATCGCCCAGGATCAGGACCGTTGTCTTGGGGCCGACGTCCTTGCCGTACCTCTCCCAGAACACACCGAAGGCATGCCCGTAGTCCGAATGGCCGTCCACCCAGACCACGTCGGCCTCCATATTGACCCTGTGGACCGCATGGCCAATGTCCTCCACTCCCTCGAAGAACCCGGTCACCTCGTCCAGGCCGTCGATGAACACGAAGGACCTAACCTTCGAGAACTGACCGCTGAGGGCGTACACGAGGTGCAGGGTGAAGCGTGCGAACGCGGCCACCGATCCCGAGATGTCCGCCACCACCATGATCTCCGGCTTGGCCGGGCGGGGAAACTTGAACTTCGGCTCGGCCGGCACGCCGCCGTAGCTCAGGGAATGGCGCATCGTGTTGCGGAAGTCCAGCGGGCCCTTACGACCGTGCCTCCGCTTGCGTGCCAGACGGACGGCCAGCTTGCGCGTCAGCGGGTAGATGGCCTTCTTGAGGTTGACCATCTCCTCGCGTGAGGCGTGCATGAAGTCGACGTCCTCGGGAAGCGGCTTGCGCAGAGTCCTAGCCATCGCCTCGACCCCGCGGTCCGCCACCAGGCGCCTTCGGATCTCCGCCTCAATCTCGAGTTTCAGGCGGTCCAAGCGGTCGCTGAACTCGTCCCGCTCGAGTCGCTCCTCCAACTGCGTCAGGTTGGCGGGAGCATCGGCCCGGGCGGCCTCCATGAGGCGGTCCAGCATCTCGTCTAATTCCAGGTTCCGGAGCGTGCGGTACAGGTAGTAGGTGCCACCGACCGGCCGTCCGGGCTCCATTCCGGCGAACCGCATGACGGCCTGTCGAGCCAGAGCCCGGAGCATCGCCTCGTCTCCGTTCATGAGTGCCCTGAAGAGCATTTCGGCCAGCTGCTCCGGCGTGAGGGCCGACATTCCACCGCCGCCACCGCCCTGCGCCTGGCCCTCGCCCGGCATCGTGGCGTCCTCGTCGTCCGAGGGGTCACCCGAAGCGGCCCCGTCCACGATCTCGTACTCGGGGCCCCGAAGGGAGAAGTAGACCTCGAACACCACTTCGAAGGCCCGCCAGTGACTGTGGTTTTTGACGAGCGTGGCACCCAGGGCGTACTTGAACGCCTCGCGGTCCTCGATGGGAATGTGGGTCACCGCCTCCATGGCGTCCAGGTTCTCGGTGAGGCTGACCGGGAGTCCCGCGTTCCGAAGCTCAATGATGAAGCCGCTGACGAGGCCCAGCAGCGGCTGGTCCGACGACGGTGCGGTAATCGGATCGGTGACGGTCACTTCGAGGGCCCGAACTTCCGGCTCAGGTGTCGGTGGCGGTCAACTCCACCGGATTGTCGGCGAACTCCTTGACCACCTTCTCGATGTCCGTCCGGTACTTGAGGAGCACGTTGGCGGTGTCGATGGCGGTCTTGGCGTCGATCTGCTCGATCCCAAGTAGGACGAGGGTCCTGGCCCAGTCCAGCGTCTCGGACACTGACGGGTTCTTCTTGAGGTCCAGTTGGCGGATCGACCGCACGATGCGGGCCACCTGGTCGGCCAGGTTCTCGTCCACCCCGGGCACCTTCATCGAAACGATCTCCCGCTCGCGCTCCAGATCCGGGTAGTCGATGTAGAGGTAGAGGCAACGGCGCTTCAGCGCCTCGGACAGCTCCCTAGTGCCGTTCGACGTGAGGAACACCAGCGGGATCTGGCGGGCCTCGACGGTGCCCAGCTCGGGTATGGACACCTGGTACTCGGAGAGGATCTCCAGCAGCAGGGCCTCGGTCTCCACCTCCACCCGATCCACCTCGTCGATGAGCAGCACCACAGGGTCATCCGACCTGATGGCCTCCAGCAGGGGTCGGGTCAGCAGGAACTCCTCGGAGAAGAGGTCGTCCTCGACCTCGTTCCAACTAGCACCGTCGCCCTCGGTCTGGATGCGCAGCAACTGCTTCTTGTAGTTCCACTCGTAAAGGGCCTTGGACTCGTCGAGACCCTCGTAGCACTGCAACCGTATGAGCCTGGCGCCGGCAATCTCGGCCACACTCTTGGCCAACTGGGTCTTGCCGGTACCTGCCGGACCTTCCACCAGCACCGGCTTGCCGAGCCGGTCAGCCAGGTAGACGACTCCGGCGATCCCGTCGTCTGCGAGGTAGTTGACATCCGCGAGGGAGTTGCGGACCGATTCGAGGTCGGAGAACCGTGGGGGCTGTTCGATCATGTGGCGAGGCTACAGACCGGCCAGTTCCGCTCCGGCATCCGGAGCACTGGATCAGGCTCGGATCTGGCCGTCGCCCCTGACCACGTACTTCTGGGTGGTCAACTGCTCGAGGCCCATCGGACCACGGGCGTGCAGCTTCTGTGTGCTTATGCCGATCTCGGCGCCGAAGCCGAACTCCTCGCCGTCCACGAACCTGGTGGAGGCGTTGACCAGGACGGCTGCGGCGTCCACCTCGGTCGTGAAGCGGGCGGCGGCCACGTCGTCGGTGGTCACGATGGCCTCACTGTGACCGGAACCCGTCTCGTTGATGTGGCTGATCGCCTCGTCCAGGTCATCGACCACACGCACGGAGAGCTTCAGGTCGCCGTACTCCGTCGACCAGTCGGCATCGGTCGCCACCCCGATGCCAGGCACGACCTCACGGGCCCGCTCGTCGCCCACGAGCTCCACGCCCTCCAGGGCGGCGACCGCCATGGGGAGGAATCGCCCGGCCACACCGGCGTGCACGACCAGGCTCTCAGCTGCATTGCACACCGATGGCCGCTGCACCTTGGCGTTCACCAGGATTGACGCCGCCATGTCCAGGTCGGCCGTCTCGTCCACGTAGACGTGGCAGTTGCCGTCGCCGTCGATCACGTAGGGCACGGTGGCGTTATCCAGGATGGAGCGGACCAGTGAGGGGCCGCCCCGGGGAATGAGGCAGTCGATATGACCGCGCTGCTGCATGAACTCGACGGCCGCCTCACGGCTGGCGTCGTCGACGAGGACGAGGGCATCGGCGGGCAGGCCGACGTCGACCAATGCCGCCCGGATGCTAGAAGCGATCTCCATGTTGGAGGCCAGGGCGGCCGAGGAGCCCCGCAGGAAGGCGACGTTCCCGGACTTCAGGCAGAGGCCGAAGGCATCGCTGGTCACGTTGGGTCGGTTCTCGTAGATGATCGCCACGACTCCGAGTGGAACCCGGACCCGGGTGATCTCCAGCCCGTTGGGGCGGGTCCATTCATCGGCGACAAGACCCACTGGATCCGCCAGGTCCGCCACCTGCCTAAGCCCGGACGCCATGCCGGCGATCCGATCCGGATCCAGGCGCAGGCGGTCCAGCAAGCCCTGTGCCATCCCGGCGGCTTCGCCACGGGCCACGTCATCGGCGTTGGCGGCGAGGAGCTTTGCCACGTCGGCTTCCAGCCGGTCGGCGGCCCCGCGGAGGGCTGCATCCTTCTGACCTGTCGGCGTCCGGGCCAGGATCGGGGCCACAGAGCTGGCCCGCCGTGCCAGTTCGGGTATCGAGGTCGCTGTCCCGGACATGGTCCGCAGGCTACCCAGTGCCCCCGAGGCGTCGGTCGGCGGGGTCGGGCCGCGGGTACCGTGGCACCGGTGGCGCCGGATACCGACGATCAGTCGAACCGACCGGACGGTAGTGGTTCGTCGGCGGTCGCCGCGGGAATCACCCTGTCCCGCATCGCCGGCCTGGTCCGTGAGTCGCTCCTGAGGTCGGTGCTGGGCCTCGGCCCGGCCGCGGATGCCTTCGCCGCCGCCCTCCGGATACCCAACCTGCTGCAGAACCTCCTCGGCGAGGGTTCCCTCTCGGCGTCGTTCATACCCGTGTACAGCCGTCTGCTCGGCGAAGGCCGGGATGACGAGGCCGGACGAGTGGCCGGTGCCGTGGCGGGGCTGCTCACCGCCATGGCGGGCGTCCTCGTCGTGGCCTCCATCGTGCTGGCCAGACCACTCGCCGTGCTCCTGGCGCCGGGCTTCGAGGGCCATCGCCTGGACATGACCGTGGACCTGCTGCGAATCACCACCGGCGGCCTGGGGCTCCTCGTGCTCTCCGCCTGGTGCCTGGGCGTCCTGAACAGCCACCGCAGGTTCTTCCTGCCCTACGTGGCGCCTGTCCTCTGGAACGCCGCCCAGGTGGCGGTACTGGCAGTGGCAGCGTTCGGCGACTGGTCGCCCCGACGGGCCGCCACGGCTCTCGCATGGGGGCTCGTGGCGGGCGGATTCCTCCAGTTCGGCGTACAGGCCATAGCCATCTGGCGTCTCGCACCCGACATCCGTCCCTCCTTCGGCCGAGGCAACGCAGCCGTAGCCGAAGTCCGGAGGCGCTTCGGACCGGCAGTCCTGGGTCGTGGCGTGCTGCAACTCTCCGGATACCTGGACCTGCTGCTGGCCTCCCTGCTGGTCACGGGAGCCGTCGCCGGGCTGCTGTCCGCCCAGATCCTCTACGCACTACCGGTGGCCCTGTTCGCCACCAGCGTGGCGGCAGCCGAGCTTCCCGAGATGTCCCGTCTGAGCTCCACAGTCGGCCTGGCAGACCGTGCCCTGGCTGCCCGACGCAGGACTGCATTCTTCGTGGCCTTCTGCACGGTCGCATACCTGGTGCTCGGCGAATCCATAGTTGGTGCGCTCTTCGGATGGGGAGCATTCGACGCTGACGACACGCGGACGGTAGCCCTGGTGCTGGCCGCCTACTCACTTGGCCTACCGGCAGTCGCCTCGTCGAGGATTTTCCAGAACACCCTCTATGCGATCGGCGACACCAGAGGCCCCGCTCGCATCGCCGCCCTTCGCGTGGGGCTGGCGGCCATAGTGGGAGTAACACTGATGTTTCCAATGGACCGGCTGGCGGTCCACGGCGGGGAGCTGCTGGCACTCGACGGCATCGGTTGGTTCAGACCGCTGGGCAGCAGCATCCGGAGTGGATCACCGGACCCGCACCTGGGTGCGGTCGGCCTGGCCCTCGGCTCGGCCTGCGCCGCCTGGCTGGAGTTGGCGTTGCTCAGCCGTCGTTGCCGTCGATCGATCGATGGAACCTCAGGTCCTTCAGCGGTCATGTCCCGCCTGGCGCCCGCCACCGGCGCCGCCGTGATCATGGCCCTTTTGGCCAGGTGGGCCACCGACGGCCTTCCTGCGATCGCCGTGGCGCCGATAGGGCTGGCCGTCGCAGGCGGCGCCTACGTCCTGGTGGCTGCAGCCACCGGGGTGACAGAGGCCGGCCTGGTCACAGGTCCGGTACGGCGTCGGCTCCGCCGCTGACTCCAGAGGGCCACGTACGCGGCCGTCAGGCCGGAAGCACGACCAGGTCGTCGGCGTGGATCACCTCGTGTGCCATGCCCTCAGGCAGGTCCGGGGTGCGTACTCCCATGTGTGCACGCAGCAGGGCGGAGTCGTGGCGGACCATGCCCTTGGCGAACACCGTGCCGGTGGGGTCACATACCTCCACCGCCGAGCCGGCCTCCCATGTGCCGTCCACCTGCACCACGCCGGCCGGGAGCAGCGAGACCCTCCGCCCCTCCAGGGCTCGCCGGGCTCCCGCATCCACGACGATGCGTCCAGCTGAGCCGACGGCGAAGGCGATCCAGAGGCGCCTCGCCCCCAGGTCGGAGTCGCGCGCGTGTACAACCGTCCCGACACCCGCAACGCCGTCGCAGGCGTCGACCATCACGCCGTCCCGGCCCGCATCGGCTATCACGGTCCGTACCCCCGACCAACTGGCGATCTTGGCGGCGGCCAGCTTGGATGCCATGCCCCCGCTGCCCCGGACAGATCCGGTCGAACCGGCGAGGCCCTCGAGCTCCTTGTCGATCTCGATTATCTCCTCGATGAGCGAAGCCTCGGCATCCATCCTCGGGTCGGCCGTGAAGAGGCCCGGGGTGTCGGTCAGGAGCACAAGGGTGGCTGCGTCAACCAGGTGTGCCACCAGGGCGGCGATGCGGTCGTTGTCTCCGAACCGGATCTCGTCGTCGGCGATGGCATCGTTCTCGTTGACCACAGGCACCACGCCCAGATCCAGCAGGCGGTTCAGGGTTCCCCGGGCGTGGAGGTACTGGGCCCGTACGAAGAAGTCCAACGGGGCCAGCAGTACCTGGCCGGCTACCAGCCCGTGACGACCCAACTCCTCGCGATAGGTGCGTATGAGGGCGCCCTGCCCGACTGCGGACACCGCCTGGAGGGTCACCGGATCCCTGGGGCGCATGGACCCGCCCATACCCAACTCCGGCAGCCCAGCGGCTATCGCCCCTGATGTGACCACCACGACGCGTCGGCCGCTGGAACGCAGGGCCGCCACCTCGTCGCAGAGCTTGGCGACCATGGAACGATCCACGACACCCTCGTCGTCGGTGATGGACGAGGTACCGATCTTCACGACGGCGGTGTCACCCCTGCGTGCCATCAGTCCTCTTCGTAGGTGAACTCGAGCCGACCGATACGCACAGGCTCGCCGTCGCGCACCCCGGCCCGCTTGAGTGCCCTGTCGACGCCCATTCGCTTCAGGCGGTCCTGTAGGTAGTAGAGCGCGTCCGGGTTCGTCAGATCGTTCAGGTTCGCCACCCGTGCCACCCTCCGGTCCGTGACCTCCCAGGTTCCGTCCTCGCCCCGCTCCACGTTCACGTCCTCCGTGGTGGGCCTGTGGACCACCACGGCCGGCTCCTCAGGCGCGACCTCCCTGGCCTCCACGACCAGGTCCACCAGACGGTGGACCAGCGGCTCCAGGCCCTCGCCGGTCATGGCTGAGATCCTCTCCCCATCGAAGGCGACGTCGGCTTCGGCCACGTCGGATCGCGATCCGACCGTCAGACGTGGCCGGTCCAGGAGCTCCGGCCGGTATGCACCCAGCTCGCCGAGCAGGACCTCGAGCTGGCGATCGGGCGCCTCCAGGGCGGTGGGTGCCAGATCGATCATCACCAAGAGGACGTGCGCACGTTCGATGTGGCGGAGGAACCGGTGGCCCAGTCCTCTCCCCTCGCTGGCGCCCTCGATGAGCCCGGGAATGTCGGCCACCACGAACTCGGGCCGATCCTCCGGCTGAACCACTCCCAGATTGGGTTCCAGCGTCGTGAAGGGGTAGTCGGCTATCCGGGGCTTCGCCGCCGAGATCCTCGAGATGAGGGTGCTCTTGCCGACGTTCGGGTATCCCACGAGGGCCACGTCGGCCATGAGGCGCAGCTCGAGGCGCAGCCACCGCTCCTCCCCCTCCTCTCCCTGTTCGGCAAAAGTAGGTGCCCGGCGCCTGTTGCTCAGGAACTTGGCGTTGCCACGGCCACCCTGGCCCGCCTCGGCGGCCAGCCAACGATCACCGTTGTGGAGCAGGTCGGCGAGCAGCTCGCCTGAGTAGAGGTCGTGCACCGTGGTCCCCTCGGGGACCTTCACGATCAGGTCATCTGCGGCCCGCCCGTGGCGCTTGGCGCCAGACCCGTGGGTGCCGCTACCGGCGCGCCGGTGAGGATGGTCGCGAAACGACAGGAGGGATGCGACGTTGTGGTCGGCCTCCATCCAAATGCCGCCACCGTCGCCACCGTCGCCGCCGTCGGGTCCACCCTTGGGGACGTGGGCCTCCCTGCGAAATGACACGGCTCCCGCCCCTCCGTCGCCGCCGCGTACGTTGAGCCCGCATTCGTCGACGAACTGGGACATGGGACGAGCCTACTGAGGTGGTTGGGCCGGCCCGTTGGACTTCCAGCCTCCCTAGGGTGGCCCGGTGGAAGACCGGGACCCCCCGACCGGGGAGCACGAGCAGACCGAGCGGGCAAGGGCATGGGCATCGACGATGGACGGCCACTCCACCCACCACCTACGGACCGCGCACCGTGACAGCCACGCGGCCATCGCAATCGCCCCGCCCATCGACCGCAGGAATCGGGAGGGCCCCGACGGCATCCTCCCAGCCGAGGGGGCCACGCGGGCCATCGGCGCCGGCGACCGCCATGTCGCCGAGGAACCCGATCCGTTCCGAACCTGCTTCGAACGCGATCGCGACCGGATCCTCCACGCCACGGCATTTCGACGCCTGGCCGGCAAGACCCAAGTCTTCGTATTCCCTGAGGACCATCAGCGGTCCCGGTTGACGCATGCCCTTGAAGTCGCCCAGGTAGCCCGGGCTATCGCCACCAGCCTCGGCCTTAACGTGCCCCTCACCGAGGCCATAGCCCTGGGCCACGACTGCGGACACGGTCCGGGTGGCCATGCCAGCGAGGACGCCCTGACCCCGTACGTGGAGGGTGGCTACGACCACGCACGTTGGGGAGCCGACGTCACCCTGGAGCCGCTCAACCTCTGTTGCGAGACCCTGGACGGCATCCGGAACCATTCCTGGTCGCGCCCCGCCCCGTCCACGCCGGAGGGTGAGGTCGTGAGTTGGGCCGACAGGATCGCATACGTCTGCCACGACTTCGAGGATGCCGAGCACACCGGGATCGTGGCCGCACACGAGCTTCCGGACCTGGTGCGGGAGCGCTGTGGAACCACCCGCCGCGAGCAGTTGGCGGCCTTCATAGGCGGTGTGGTGACGGCGTCGGCCCGGTGCGGTCGTATCGGCATGGACGCCGACGCGGCGGACGCCCTGAGCGCCTTCCGGAGCTTCGACTACGAGAGGATCTACCTCCGCCCGGAATCAGTCGACCAGGCCGCAAGGGTGGTCGATCTGCTGCGGGCCCTCGTGGACCACTTCACGGCACGCCCCACGGACCTGCCGTCAGATGCGCTCCCAGAACCGGATGCCTCGGGCAGCGACATGGTCTGCCTCGCTGCCGTCCGGCACGTCAGCGGGATGACGGACCGCTACGCCTGCAGGAGCGCCATGCGGCTCCTGGACTGGGAGGTGGACCGACTCCCCGCTGCCCTGGACTTCGGCCCCTAGGGCCGGACGGGCCTGCGTCGGCGACGCCGTGGGCGCGACCGTCGGGGCTTCGCTTGGCGACGCTGTCGGGGCAGAAGTCGGCGCGGCCGTGGGAGCTTGAGTCGGAGAAACCGTCGGCGCCGCCGTCGGAGCATTTGTGGGCGCAGCTGTGGGGGCCTGGGTCGGAGCGTTCGTCGGCGCTTGCGTCGGCGCCACCGTGGGAGCCTCCGTCGGCGCCTGCGTGTTGGCGCCGCAGACGAGCGGCCCGCCCGACGGGAACGAGAAGACGAGCGCCGCCGTCTGCGGCTTGGCGTCGACGTAGTAGTTCGCGGGCGAGCTCTCCGTCGTGCAGCCGACGATGCCGCCGTCGGGCATCGGGAAGCCGAGCGTCATGGAGCGCGTGCTGCTGCTGTACGAGATGACCTGCGTGGGCGTGTTGACGCTGCCGTGCGAGAAGAGGTAGACGCCCTGCGAGCCGGAGTCCGTCCCGACGTAGAGCTGGTAGTCGTCATCTTTCATGAAGCACGGG
>ENA-OSET01000576-OSET01000576.1-sediment-metagenome-genome-assembly--contig:-NODE-576-length-40784-cov-16.585943_pt1 | contig 40784 bp, 7 predicted proteins | sample MGYA00237882_ERZ534229 | MGnify/ENA primary metagenome ERZ534229 (study PRJEB26408, sample SAMN06266212) | sediment metagenome | isolation source: Hudson Canyon methane seep mesocosm | place: USA:Hudson... | reverse complement strand
CATGCGGCCAAAGTGGCTACCAAAGTTTTACCTTCACCGGTTTCCATTTCAGCGATCATGCCCTTAATAAGTATCCACCCACCTATAAGCTGTACATCATAATGCCTCATTCCCAATTCTCTTCCAGCAACTTCCTTGATCAAAGCAAATGCTTCAATAATAAGATCATCTCTTAAGCCGTGAAGTATTAAATTGGATTTTAGGGAGTGAATTCGTTGCCCCAAAGCTTGATAATCCAATATGCTACATTCTTGTTCATAACCATTAACTGCTGCAACGACTAAATTAAGTGAGCTTTGATTATATTTAGAAATGCGGGTAGAAAACCCAATAATTCTAGCCAAAAGTTGATCCAAATAACTCTTTTTAGACTCTTTCTGCTCAGGATATAGCCCTTCAACAATTCCTGGTTTATAGGTAGATCGTGATGATTTCATTATTCAACACCACTTAACATTATCACACACTAAACTGCCTCAAAAACAATTGCCTAACCAACCTGAACCATTGCCATGCTAGAGGTTCACTTCCAAAATCGAATCGCACATACACCCGTTCTCCCAAATTTCTGGCGTTTGCTTCTGCTGGTATTTCCAGTTCAATCTGAAAAACAGCTTCAAAGGCTTTTTCACCATCACCCGACGAAGAATCAACAGGAATTAATCCCCCTCCCATATAACCTAACGCAGAACTAGGTAACTGATAAGATGCTGCTGGTACTTCTCTAACAACACGAGCAGAATAGAAGGTCTTAATATTATGCGCTAATCGCACCTGCACACTTTGAGTTAATTCTCTGACCAAACCAATATCATCCTGAGTTACAACAGCTCGAATAGTCGTTACAGGAAAATTAACAATATAAGCAATCAAATCTCCTTTCTTCATAAAACTCCCTAGCAAATCATTTGCCTTGGGCACAACAAATAAACCATTAGAAGGACTATTTAAAGTAAGCCCATCAATACGCTCATTCACTTGAGCCAACTCAACCTCTACAACCTCAATTTGATCGTTAATAATTTGAGCTCTAACCTGGTCTTCCATCCAAGCTTTTTTATATTGCGCCTGTAACTCATCAATTTGATAAAGCAAAATACTTTTTCTGGAATATAGCAAAGGATCTTCCATAAACAGTAACACATCGCCTTGCTTTACTTTTGTATAGGGTTTTGCATCTACATTTCGTATAAATCCTTCGGTCTGAGCGCGTACTTTTGCCTGTTCTGGCAACCAGATAACACCTTCAGCATAGCTACTCAAAGAAACAGGAAATAGAAATAAAAAACAGATTACAGCTGTCAACAAGCTAAAACTTATCGTCACTGCTCTTAATCGTTGACGTTGTATTGCAGGACTGGAAAAAAGAAATTTAAGTTGTTTGAATACAGGCAATACAATCATGGAATAAACAGCCCAACAGGCGAAGATTATCCCCATAAAAAAGAACTTTCCGGCAACAAATAGAATGATAGTAAAACTAATTAACATCCTATAAACAAATGAAGCCAAGCCATAGCAAATAAACCAGACTTTTTCACCGGTACTTGATGCCGGCGAATTTAATTGCACAGAGAAAAAGTAACGCTGAAATAAATAGCCAATATAATTATTAGCTCGACTTGAGAGGTTAGGTATTTCAATCAAGTCAGAAAAAATATAATAACCATCAAACCGTAATAAGGGGTTACCATTAAAAAACAAAGTTGAAACTCCGCCAATCAACATAACATTGTATGCAATAGCCCGCACTATTCCTTGTTCAACAGTTAACCAAACAAATAAAGCTAGGGCAGCCAAAAACAACTCAACCCCCATCCCTGCTGCACCAACGACAATACGCTTTTTTCTATCTCTAAATGACCAAGAGCTGGAAGCATCAACATAAGGAATAGGCATAAAAACTAATAGCATAATACCCATTTCATGCACTTCTCCACCCCAGACTTTGGTCGAAAAAGCGTGCCCCATCTCATGAAAAAATTTGACCACTGGATAAATAAAAAACAGCAAAAATAAATTGCTAGGTGCCATAATACGGTCGGCAACGCCCTTAGATAAATCAGGCCAATTTGAAGCGGTGAGAACCACTGCGATGATAATGACTGTCATCCAAATAACTTTCCCTAACCAGCCGGCAAAAGGAAGAATTAAAAACAGCCAACGCTCAAGAAAGTCATCTGGATCCCATAATGGTAATCGAATAGACAAAGGACTGGAAAGCTTTTGTTTCCATTTTACTTTTTGTTTTTTTTCAAAGCGCTGAAAAAGTTCTAAGGTATCAGGAGAAACGTCACATAACAACAAATCACTGCTATGCAATTGCCCCAATAACTTAACCATTTCATCCTGAGTCGGTGCATCATCACCTAACTGTTCTAATGACAAATTCCAAATCGCCTGAAAATTCCGTTCACCATCCATTAACGATAAAACAAAATAGACTTCGGGCGTAAAGCGATGATTTTGACTACTGGAGCGATCCTGTAAGACATACCACAACTGTCCTCGGTAGTGGTGTCTAGAAATCTGCACATGACTTCTCAGTCGAGGTTTTAGTCCCGCAATACGATACCAAGAAGAACTAAACATTGAATCAGCCATAATTGCTTCCTAAAGCTATAACCCTTGCGGCCACCACGTCCATAAGGACAGGCGTAACCAATCAACAAAGGGGCGAGTCCACATCCAGATTAAATGTCTTTCACCAATCAAAATTTTACCGACACCTTTCATCCCGGGACGTAAAAAGTCAATTTTCTGATCTAATATTGCTTCCACTTTAAAATAATTACGACCTTCTTTAACTTCTGATACAGGTGTCACACTATTCACTTTGAAAACTATCACCTTGTCACTATGTCCTGTTAAAACTAATTCACCAGTCTGTCCTATTTTAATAACAGAAATATCTCGTTCATCAACCTCAAGAATCACCCTATAGGCCTCCAAGGGCGCAATTTCAAATAAAACCTCACCACGTTGAGAGGGAGAACCTAAGGATTGACTTAAATCTCCAGAAACAATAATGCCATCAAAGGGAGCATTTACCCGTATTCGGGATAATTGTGCATCTACCATAGCCAACTGAGCATCAACTTGGCTCAACTGTGCTTTTAATACACTTACTTTACTACGTTCTGATTTACCCAAGGCATCACGATACTCTTTTAAATATTGTGCTTTCTGACTATCCCACTTAGCTCTTTCCAAAATAAGATCATTATCGTCCAGTGTTACTAAAGGACTATCTTTCTTAACTACATCCCCTGCTCGCACATAAGCTTCGCTAATAAAGCCATCGAAAGGGGTTACAATCACACGTTGAATAGAACCTTCAAGAGAGGTATCCGCAGTAATGCGAAAATCACCAACAGCCACGGAAAAAAACAACAGCACGGATAAAAAGAGAAAAGTGGTTACTTTAAGTGCTGCATGAGCAGGACCTATCAAATTTAAAACAAAACTTTTTAGTGATAAACCAAATTTTGTTATCAGCCATTGATCTTCTTTACGTTTAGCCTCCAGTATTGGTCCAACCAGAGAGGCAATAGTTTCACATAACTCTACTGTATTTTTTACAAATAATTGTCCTTTTGCTCTCTCCAAAGTTAGAGCGCCAAATACTTCGCTATTATTACTCAAAGGAATAGAACAAACACTGCCAGTACCTTGATCTTGTATGAGTTTTTCATGACATTTAAGAATTTTTACGGTATCACCGTTATAGGCAGGAAAGATCAATGAAGCTTGTTGATCCATTGCCTCATCCATCGCCAATCCCAAACCTTGAACCAGCTTAGATTTTTTGGCAAAATCAGCACTATGCGATAGCGCTTCAACTTGCATATACTTACCTTTAAGAAAGCCAATACTAACTCTCTCACACTCCAGCAATGTAGCAAGTTCGGTAACAACACTTGTCGCTGCAGCTTGAAATTTTTCATGCTGTAAGCTGGTTGCTATTAATTCTAAAACAGTAACTAGTTGCTGATTTTCCGGTGTATATTTTTTACCTTCAATACGTCGAATAAATAGCTCAATCCATGCAGCTCCCCATTGTAATTGACGCATCACTGCACGCATCAAACTCTCTTGCCGGACGGCGATTTCAATAGCTACCACGCCATATACTTTTTCTTCCAGCATCAAGGGAAAACCGATATAACAAACCCGAAGATCAAGTTCCTTATTAACCTGGCCTTCATCGCGCAAAACACCACGCTTTTCTTGTAAAGCTAATTCTGCAACCTCTGTTAAACCGATAGCACCGCTTTGACCTTCAGGCCAAAATGCAACAGGTGAATAAGCTTCACTTTCTGGTTTACCCAACACCACAACACCTCGAGTAACACCACTGATCATTGCTGATTGAAGACTTAACCAAAAACGTGCTGCATCTTCCAGTTTTTCGGCATCAATAAAATTTTTCCACAACTTTTGATAGTCAGTTTGAAAACCATCTTCAGCCTCAAGGAAACTGGTGCCTATTGTTAATTCACCAGCTTTATCAGAATTGCTCCAACAAACCTGTGCAGACTGACTCACCAAGCCATAAGGCATGCTATAAGTCATTGTCAACATGGTGTTTTGCTGTAAAAACTGCTTAGATGCTTCAGGGATTTTAATACCTAATCCCCCTTCTGATTTATCTTCGATAGTGCCGATAATTTCTCGTTCACCACTGTGAATAATAACAGTAGTCCCTGATTCCACGGGAATTCGGCTTTCATTACGATTATCAGGTTTTACTTCAGCCTTACTATTTTCCATGTAAATTTATTATTAATAATGACCTGTAAAAAACTTCATATTATCAAAACCAAGCTCATTCTGTTTAACTTGATATATAGCAACAACTACTTACAATTTATTCATCCTATTCCTCGCATGTTTTAGGCAGGCTTATGCGCAATAAATCTACCAATTGTAAATGCACCTGCTGCCACTGCCTGACCAAGACTTAAAAGCCCTTCCAGCGTAAGCTCAAGAAGCGGGCTCTGACAAGATTGAATCTCCTCACGTAGTTGTGATTGTTGTGTTTCTGTCACAGAAAAGCCCTTACTTAGCAATATTTCCGACTGCATATCTACATACAGGTTATTAACAAAACCGGCGTTCTCAAATTGTGTAAGGTAGCAACTACCAGTACCTAACATAGGTATTGCCCATGTCTTGCAGATCGGTTGAATCCATTTTTTAAGCATGTCTTTACTGATTAAATCAGTCGCCAACCAGTCCTCACCTGCCATTCTGCCATTTGGCTTCAAAACTCTAAAAACTTCATTAAAAAATGTTTTACGATCAGGGAAGTGGCAAGGTGATTCAAAGAACAATACAACATCAAAACTATTATCGGGATAAGGTAATAAAGAGGCATGACCCAAATCAATAGTGACTCGGTCTTCAACTCCAAATTTAGAAATAAGCTCAAAAGCAGTTTCCCTTTGAGTTTCGACAGGAGTGAGTCCATTCACCATACAACCATATTCTTTCGCCAAATAACAAGCCGTTCCACCGATACCACAGCCTACATCCAACACTCTATCTTGCTGACTGAGATCAATTGACTCAGCAATACATCGTGTCATCCTGTTTTGATCAACTGGCGAAATATTTTTATTGTCATCTAAATAGAAGCCAGTATGCCAGTGAATACCAATAAAGTTTAAATATATTGAAATACAGCGTCGGTAGTACTCATCCACCATTTCCTGACTAATGGGTTCAGCAGATCGAATATTGTCTACCAGATTTTGGTCGCTAAGTGCCTTACTATTTATAGAAATATCATATCTCCATTTCAAACCTAGCAAAACTAGCTTTAATTCTTCTAATTATCATTAAAACAAAGAGCATAGCAACAACGTTAAACTTCAGTAAATGTTGTGAAATAAGGCTTAATATGAAAAACTCTCATTCCCATACAAAACTATGGAAGTGAGGGTTTTTCAAACAACTACTTAATGCAAACCTTCTTTAGGGCTTTTAGCAAAATCCTCAGAGGCTTCTGTTTCTGAAGTGACATCCTTACCTGAAACTTTATTAATCATGGCATTAAAGTTTCTCATAGATTGCAAATGCAGGTAAATAAGTTCTAATTCATCTGTTTTTGCTAATTCGCCTAATTGCTCATTAGTCAATGCTTTTAATTTTTCACGGTTAACCGCTTGAAAGCCACCCAAATTCATTTTTTCACCACTAGGTAAAGTGATTTGTGCTTGCATGGGCTCTAACAAATCCAATTCTTTTAGTTTTTTGCAGAACATTTGGGTGCGGTTAAACTGTCCTTGATATTCACTAGAAAAATTCAAGACACTTTTAAGGTATTGTGTTTGTTCTCCATCAGCATCAAATAAGCGTTCGCCTTTACCCTCTTGATTACAGCCAGTAAACTCTTCATCTATGCACAGTGTAAATTGTTTGGCATCCTTGCTGCCTGAGAAAACAAAGGGATAACGTCTTAAAAAGGCAGGAATATATTTACTATTCCATTTCCCATCATCTGACAAGTATAAGTTTTCTTGGTCACGAACGCCTAATATCACTGCAGGCATTACCGCCTCTTCATTTCCAGCAAAAATAATGCTGTATTCTGAGGCAGCACTAGGGAACTCTACGGCAGTTAATGGAACTGAGTTTATGTTTTTTGCAAAATCATAATTACTTCCTGTCTTAACTGACCACTCACTGTGTTTCTTTTTATTAATGGGTTCCGCACGTTCATATATAAGTAACTGTGTAGACATTCTTTTTCCTCTTGTTTAATTGATACTATTAAAAAATCATTTTCTTTAGTCTTGAAAAAACCAATAATACATAAAAGTTTCTGTTTACCCATAAATAGTATCAGTTATTTCAAAATACTTTACTCATCGTCCAAAGCACTCCAATCAATTAATGCGCTTGTTTTCATGTTTTTTCTACCTTCTTCCTTGTTATTCTCATCCGCAAGTACAAATAATTCGCTGTTTTCATCATTATGTTGTTCATTTAATTCATAACGCGGAGATCTTACTGCTTTATCTTCAGCATTCTCTATATGAGAGAACATTAAAAATTCATCTTCTTCCTTAACCTCTTCTTCGGCTTTATACTCATTAAAGCCTCCTGTTTCATCAAAAAACTTAAAATTGCCAAAGTCAGTCAGTTTTTCTTTAAGTTTCTGAGCAAAACTTTTACTTTCAACTGCTGCTGTTGGGTTAAGATCACTATGGCTAGTTACGATAGAATCTAAAACAGTGTTAGCAAGCGGTACAATCCTAACACCAGTATTCAACGTATCATTCATCAATTCACTATCCCCATGTGTAAAACCTAGGATATGACCTATTTCATGGCTCACTACGGTTAGTAAATCCATATGGTTATACGCTTCGCTATTCACATAAGCAAGACCACTGGTATTTGATTCTGAATATTGATGAAATTCATCATCTTGATCTGGTGTACTGTCTACAAACCAACCATGACCAGCAGCGTTGATATCCACAGTAATAGTATCATCTATTGAATGTCCTAATAATTGACCTTGTAAATCGGCAAGATTAAAGCTAACTAAATCAAGTTTCGCTAATGATTTATTATCAACCAGCCCCGATTGTTCCCAACGATCTATTGCAGCAATCGCAATGCTATTCAATTGATTTTGATGTAAATCTTTAGCTACACCCACATTAATCAAATTTTCAGCTAATAAAGCTTGTCCATTGGTATCTGGTAAATGTGCAGGATCATCTGTAGCAACAGTCACACTGGCAAATTTGGTATTATTGTCTTGTGAAAATAAACCAAAACCACCATCCACAGTCACCGCATTAAATGCATAGCCTAAAACAGTCATACCATTGAGCAACACACTCACAGTATTACCTTTTGCTGTTACCGTCAGGTCATAATCAGTGCCAGCCATAATACCTATCGCTTGAGTTGCATCAATAACCCACCCTTGTCTTTTAGTATGATGTCCAACTACGACGTCACCGGTTGTTGCATCAACTCCTGCAAATTTAAATTCAGATTTTCCATATTGATCAAAAATAACACCCGCTAGACTTTCTGTTTGTAGCGTTGTATCAAGGCGTAGTAAATAGCTTGATCCAATACGAAGATCTGTTGTGCTACTAGCAAACCCCGCTTGAGGCTCGACAGTAGGGCTATAATTATAAGAAGCATTATTACCATTTCCACTGCTAGTTATTAGCCAACTACCCACTTCTGTTCCGGTAAATAAATCAGCTACTTGATCAGAAAAATCATCGCTATCTTCTAATGTAAGTTCAGGGGGTAAGATTTGTACTGCAACATTATCAATCCGCGCTATTGAGTTATTAGCGCCTATTCCAACCATACCCGCATTCAAGCCATACAAAAATCCATCAGGATCAACACGAGGTGAGAACACATGGGTAAAAACATCTTTATTATTAACCACTAATGTAGCTACAGTCCCATTTACAGCTAATAACACATCGTAGTCCCGATCTGGTTTTAAACGTGAATTAGTCTGCTCAACCACATGCCAACCATTAACATCACGATAGCCCATCTCTAATTTATCATTAGACATGTTGACACCAGCAAATTTAAAATCGGTTTTAGACTGATAATCAAAAATCAGATAAGCATTAGACTTATACCCTTGGATCGGTTTACCGGCATTAATAGTTGCTTGGATTTCAAAATAATTTGGCACCCATTCATTAACTACAAATACGGCTACCGCATCATCGCCTAACGTTTCAGGTGCAACTTCTAATCGACCTGCTGTAGCGGTAAAGCTACCACTATCAACAAGAAAATTATCAGTTTTACCTTGATTAAAAGTTGCTCCACGTAATACATCCCTACGTCCACCAGGAATATTACCTGCTTGTGGATCATCAGGAGCACCTGTTTGATCTTTCCAGTCGGCATCTTTTTGCAATACTAGACCTAGCTCGCCCTCTGGCTCTCCGTTGCGTAGTGGATCACTGCCTGTGTCATTAACTAGTAACCCTGTTGATGGATCTATACGATTACTTGCTCGTGTTGAATCTGCTCCATCACTGGCTGATTGGTCATACATAAACTGCATTAACTGAGGTTGTAAAGTACGACTAACCGTTGCTGCTCCAAAAGGTGCATAAGGTACTAAGTAGCTATTAAACTCACCCACATGATCAATTAAGCGATCGCCGCCAGTATTAGCTATCAACACATCACGCCCAGCACCACCGTGCGCTCGGTCTTCATAAGTTACTTGCGGGCCATCAGGTATACGATTGTCATCGGCATTATCACCAAATGTTGCTAGCTCATCATCAGCTTGTAAATAATCATTACCGTAACCACCATAGAGATGATCATTGCCTGTACCACCAAATATTACATCATTACCCAAATCTCCAAATATGCGATCAAAGCCATCAGTATGAATTTGATTACCTGTATTGACATCAAAGGCATCAACAACAACGCGACCATCTTGTGAGTCAAAGTTCATGAAAAAATCAGTACCACTAAAGTCGTATGTATTTGTTGATTCGTTTACATAGATTTTATTAAGCGGAAAGTATTCATTGTAGTGAGCAAATTCTTCGGCCTTATAAGCATCAAACCCTAATACACGAATACCAAAACCTAATTCAGCCTCAACTTTTGAAACAACTAAAGGACGATCATAACCAAACCTTAAAACAATACCGTCAGCCCGTTCAGCATCAGGTAAATAATCACCTGTCGCTGTTTCAGGAAAGACAACAACAGCTCCATCTACAATGGCTTCTGCACCTGAAATAGCATCATCACCCGCACCACCGTGTAAGAAGTCATCATCCCAACCACCGAAAATAATATCATCGGCATAAGCAGGATCAAATAAGGCTTGCTGATCCGGATCTACATTAAACGGTGTTAAGTTGACTGTTTTCTTCAACTCGCCGGTGATATTAATGATTGCTTCCTGCATACGTCCTGGCGTTGCAATATAAGTTTCGCTTACTTTAGCTATGTTATATAAAGACTCCGACAAGGAGCTATCAAACTTATCATCAGGTGCAGTATTACGGCTAGTATAGATACGTCCATCATCACCCAATATGCCATCACGGCCAGTGCCACCAAAAATTATATCGCTACCCCAACCACCGATGAGATCATCATCTTGCCCTTCGCCATACAACACATCGTCACCAACTTGACCATAGACTTGATCATCACCCGACTCACCATGAATCTCATCACTTGCACCATTATCATTCAATGCCGCAGCGTCAAAATCAGGGCCGCCTTCTGTGTAATCTATGTGTTCAACTGCTCGAGGAATGATTCGCAAGCTTGCACTATATCCACCGCCATTGCCTTCATAAATATTTGCTATTGGATCATCATAGTTAAAGATTAAAAAGTTATTTGTTGCCGTGTTATTAACACCGATTAACCTATAAATATTGGCATTGTCACCCACGATAACATCCGCATCACGCACATGACCTTCGGCACTTAAATCACCTTCGTTATTACGCTCTAAATCAAGACCTGCACCGCCAAAGATAAAGTCTTCGCCGTCTGGTCTTAACGTTTCATCACCTGCCAAGCCAAATAATGTTGAACTACCGCCGACGATATCATCTTGACCAAGATTACCAAAGACTACATCGTTACCACCGTTACCTTCAATGTAATCATCACCATCTGTTGAGTCTTCAGTGGATGCATTCACTATCAAATTACCATCTGTATCACGAGTCGCACTTACAGAGCTCATCAAGTTATAACGGTTTGCATCTTGAACAATGACTGTCTCACCAGTAGTAAGCACCTGCCCCATTTGATAACCATGATCTTCAGCGGTGATAACTGAACTCATAACCATAGCACCATCACCTTGTATTATATCGTCACCTAACTGGCCAAAGATCAGATCATCCTCTGAACCACCAGCAATATAATCATCGCCATGACTTGGACTATTATTTATTTCATCAGAATCTGAATGGGCCAATAGTTGAACAACTCTGGCAACAGTATCTGTTGGGTTAAATTGTGATGCTTCAGTAACCTGAACCAGACCATCTGTATATTCAACACTACTTATAGTCTCACCATAAATCGCTGTATTTTTAAGAACACGAATACGTTCACTCAGCGAATCTGGACGACGTTCAAAGCGGGCATTATCACCTGCCACTAAATCATTTTCACTACCCGCATCAATAAAATCGCCTTGATCATAACCTTGTGCTACTGACTCAAGTACAAGCTCTGCAACGGGAGTTAAAGTCCCATCAGCTTCAATACCATAGCCACCTAGAGCATGCCCCCCGGCTATATCATCATCACCTTGTCCACCCAAAATAGCATCAGAGCCTTGGCCACCAACAAGGATATCTTCTCCATCGTTACCTTCAATGTAGTCATCATCCCCTAGTAAATCACCATTAAAATGAACACATCCGTGCCCTTCAACTAATTCTGCTGTGCTGATTGAGGTAAAGCGGAACATAGGCTGTAAATCAATCAATGGCAAATGGAAGCCATTATCAGGGTTCAAGTCACCTTCAATCTCACCATGATCACCAAAAATTAGATCATTACCTTCATTACCAATCAATCGATCACGACCACCACCACCGAGCAGAATATCATTACCGCTGCCACCGATGATCTCATCATCCCCTGGAGCATAATCTGTTGCCAAGAAGTCAATGACTGTTACATCATCAATTGCATCTGGATCTTCAAATACCAGTACGCCATCAATTTCTGTATCAGCATAACCAATAATACCGTGACCACCAATGACAATATCATTGCCTCCATTAGTAGAGATAAAATCACCACCAATACCCCCAAGAACAACATCATTCTGGTTACCTGTGATAATAGTTTCGTGACCATCATCTTCACAACCCGTTGTTTGTACCAGTCCCAATGTAAAATCATGCGCCGACCATATTTGAGGATCATCAACCACGGCCGAAGTTAAACGACCACTATCCCCCATAACTAGGTTAACACCATTACCAGCATGAATTTCATCAGTACCGCTACCAGCAATAACTATATCGTTCTGTTCGCCGGTATAGATCAAGTCATCTCCACCCAGTGTAAAATTTTCTTCCTGAGTCGACCAGATTCGATCAATATCACTGGCATCACCATCCTCACTGACATAATCTACAAAGCCATGATCTCCAATTATCAAGTTTTTATTATCAATAGCTTCATCCTTTGGGTTCACCACAACAGAGCCATCAACAAGCGTGAGTGAGCCATAAGCAAAGATTTTATCATCGTCAAGTCCACCAAGAATAATGTCACGACCAACACCAGTGGTAATGGTATCTTTACCACCACCAATCTCAGGAGAGATCGTTTCTATACGACCCAATGTGATGGCGTGACCATCCAGCGTTACTGTCAACTGATCGGCCCCCATCTCTTCCGCAGAACGAATGCGACCATGATCACCGATAACAATATTGTTGTCGCCCTGCCCAGCATGGATCAGGTCATTACCAAAACCACCAAAGATAATGTCACTTAGCGAACCAGTCGTTATAGTATCGTCACCCCCGATATTGATATCAGTACTTTCAATCAGATCAATGTCAGCTAGATCATCAATGTCAGCAATTACGTAATCAATAAAACCGAGATCGCCTAAGACAATATTACGCCCTTCGCCGCCCTTAATGTCATCACCTGCATTACCACCCAATATACGGTCACTTCCTGCATTACCTTCGATAATATCTTGATCACCATTGCTAGGTTCGACGGTACCGATAAAAGTAATTAAGTTACTTTGAAGTAGTCTCTCAGATGTTCCATCAACTTGTATTAGGATTTCGCCATGATCACCAAAAATTATATCTTCGCCTTCATTGCCAAAAATTGTATCTTTACCTGCGGCAATGACACCTGTTGTCACTTCAAAATCAATATCATTTTCAGTCACCGTCCCTAGCACGGCATCTGAGGTTAAAATATGACTTTCATTAATTGTTGGAACTGTTAATAAACGAGTAACAATAGCCGCATCGGTATTTTCATCTTTAACCACCTCATAATCCAAATTAAAGCCAGAATCACCATAAATATGATCATCTCCTGCTTGGCCTAGAATTCTATCATCGCCTGAGCCACCCGCTAATTGATCACCAGCCTGACTACCGATAAGCAGATCATTTCCTCGACCACCATAGATTGTCACGCCATAATCAGATGCAGAAGCATCAATTATGTCATTGCCATGTTCTGGGAAGAATAAAGCATTACCAGTAAAGATACCTTCGCCCGGATCAGAGTCGTAACGTGCTCCATCTTGAGAAGTGTCACCATAAACAACTAATGGTGAGTCATTACCAGTGACTTTAACCATATCACCATCAACATGGACATTGACTATTGCTGTTTCAGCAGTAAAAGCAGCTGATGCTAAAGTAATGACTGAACCTTGAATCGCAGTAATTTCAAATAAACCACCTTGATTAGCTATTGTTTCAGCAATATTCAGATAACGGCCAACTTTAAAACCTAATGTAGACCAATCGATATTATCAGTTCTGGTTAATGTACTACCACTAAACTCAAGTTCAGATTCAGAGGCTATCACTGTATTTCCACCACCGTGAACCACAGTCACAACATAATCTTCAGCACCAAATGTGCCTTGTGAAGTTGCGTCAATATCTAGGCGATCATTACCTTTACCTAACAAAATATCGGTAATTTCAATATCATCGAAGATAATACCAAATGGAATATTAATCAGCTCAGAACCATCTTGGGCAATACTAGTATCTGAAGTTAATCCATCAACGCTTGCTGTTATATGAATAGAATGAGAAGTACCAAAATTTGCATTAATTAAAGTCAAAACACCGTCTTCAATCAATCCAATTTCAAATAAGCCATCTTCTGCATCATTTGCACTGTCAATTTGCAGATATTGACCGACACGGAAACCTAAATCATGCCATAAGAAACTATCATTTCTTGTAACTGTTGACGCAGCCAGTGTCATTGAAGCAGTAGAAACCAAGGCCTCTTTACCCATCCCCAAACCAGACAATTTAACTGGATCAATACCATTATCCACATCACCTAATAAGAACAACTCATTACGTAAATAGATGGAAGACAGAAGACCAGTGTCATCCGAAGTACTGGAATCATTAAACACATTCAATCGATCCGCTTGTTCGGTTTCATCGGTATTAACTGTTATATCAATCGGGGCTTCGGTATGCTCAGTAGGTAACACAACTGCTGTACGCAATGAACGATCTTTACCTTCAGCAACACCGCCTTCTATAATTAATGGCCCTTGTACTTGAGCAACAAGGTGTTCTCTTACGGGTTCAGAGCGTACAAATTGTTTATTAGGGTCTACGATAAAGTTTTCATCCACTTCTATTTTTAGATTAACTGGCAAATACCAATTATCTGTTGTGAATGTAATTGAAGTTGCTTGTCTTTGAATACTGACATCATGATCCTGTACGGTCGTTAATTCACCATCCAGTGTTAAGGTAATACTAATATCAGTCACTTCATTGACTTTATATTGAGTACCATCCATTTCAAATAAAGTGCCAACACGGAAGCCGTCTGTTAACCAATTACCACCATCCGTACGAATTATGCGATCACGCGTTTCTGATGCATTATTAGCCAAATTGACATAAGCGTTATACTCAGGTGTTACATCTGTGCCAACAATATTAATCTCAAAACTAGATCGAATGGTTGTAGGCTCTTCATCAACTGTCCAGTAAAAATTAACTGGTAATGTGACACTACTACTTTCTAGCGTAATAATTTTATCTTCAAGATATTTAATCGTGAACGACAAACTAGCAAGGTCTGTATTCAAATCAGGTTGTAAATTATCCTGCAGGGTAATTTCATCACCGATAGAGAAACCATCTTCAATCCAGCTACCGGTATGACGGGTAATAGTATCTAGTAAGCCATTTGAGCCTGCGTCAATAATATCAACCGTGGTTGAAAGCAGTCTTCCCACGTCATTAATATTGATTCGGTCATTATTCAAAGCACCTGCAGGATAAAAAGTTTGTCCGTCAGGAAATAAATTAACCGTAACATCCGCATCCGGCGCTTGTGTTAAACGCAATGAATAATCATCACCAGACAAACCTTTAACTAATTTAGTTGAACCACCTGACTCAGTCACCAATACTCTAGGAGAGTCATCATCAATCACTTTGACATCTAATTCAACAGGTACCGGCCCCAGTTTTACATTATCAATTAATGTTGCATTATAAATAGGGTCATCACTACTAAAATGATGAGTGATTCGTGACGTCAGTTTATTTTCTGAAATAACGTCATCAACAGCTTTAATAGTAAGCGTTTGCTTATCTGCAAAGTTATCCTTAGTAAATGTCAATTCAGTAATCAAATTACCATTATGATCATAAACTTCAATCTGGCTGTCATAGTCCAGAACCACCGTGACATCATGTGTTGGCTGTACAGAAAGCCATGCATCATAGCTATCCTCAATTGCTGTGCTGACAGTATCTCCATTTATATCAACAATATTCTTACCTTCAAGTACTTGCGTAGCATTATCCGTTTCTTCAAATAATAATGTACCTAAGTCATCATCCAGTAATTGCACTTCAACATTGGAGATTGCAATGGTTTCACCGGTTTCTGAATTGGTGAACAAAGCAATATCACTTTCAGAATCACTCTCCACTTGCAAGCTATGGCTAACCATTACCTTGCGCTCACCTTCAATAGCATCATCATGTAATGCTTGTACATAGACTCGTTGACTGCTATCCCAGTTTGTTGCTGCATCATAGGTTAGTACTGCAGAGGAAACCCATGTACCAATACCCGTCGACGCATCATAATCCAATGAAACCAACAAAGATTCTGCTTCATGTGGGCCATAGGTTTCTGTGATTGCCCTTGTATCTCTGCGTTTATCAGCAGTTGAGGACATTGCAGCAGAAACGGTTAGATAAACTACTGTAGAACTACTATCAAGATCATCTGCAAGTACCGCAAATGAAATATCATAAAAATCAACACTGCCATTATCTTCTATGATTCGAGTATGATCATCAGCACCTTCATCAATCACTACTAGACCTTGTTGAGGATCTGCAATGATTAACTGAATACCATCAACCAATAATTTCTCGTAATCTGTATCGTCACTAGTTGCACCATGATTTATCACACCGTAGCGACCACCTAGTGATTGACTAATAATATCGCTGGTGACATCGCCAGCAATAGAAAACAAATCACTGCCTAATCCACCGATAACAGTCGTAATTACATTATCGCGGGTGCTTAAAATAAAGAATTCGTCATCACCTTCAAGCCCATCTATTTCCAGTGATTCTTCAACACCATCCAATTGCACAGTAAGTCCAGCACCAAACACACCGTCTTCGGTAATAATAAAAGCATCAGCTTCTTCGGTACCAATCACAACAACCGTATCAAAGCCTTCTCCACCATTAATACTGACAGGGGCATTAATATTGTATTCAAACTGGTCATCATCGCCACCACCATTAGCGATAATATCGTCTTTAGCAATGAATGCTCTGATTACAAAGTTATCATTACCTTGCTCACCTTCCATACGCAATAAGGCTTTATTACTATAGACATTAAAAGTATCTTGGCCTTCACCACCAAAGGCTACAGTTGGTAAGGTGATACCATTGCTTAACCAACCTCTTGTAATGAGTTTTAATTGAATATCATCACTGTTTGAAGTTAAATCAATATTATCTATATCATCAGCAACACTACGAACATCTATGCCTAGACCTGAATCGGCATAAACCCAACCATTAGGGTTACTACCAAACACTTGCCCAAACTGAAATAAATCATTACCTTCCCCACCATCCAGCGTAGTTATTGAGCTATTGTCATCGACATAAAACTCATCATCACCTTGCCCCGCATTAATACGCACTCGGCCATTAATGCTTTGATCATAATTAATGCGTTCTACAGCAAAATCAAATATTGCACCGTCTGAAGCTGCTTTCTCTGCTTCAGTTAATTCCGATAAATAAGCAATAAAGTGCTTACGTAATAAGAAGACATCATCACCTGAAGCATTGTTAGCATCGTCAATATCTGTGCCTTCAACGGTTAAGATATCGGCGCCATCATCCGGTGCGCCAGTATCGTGAATATTGATAATGTAACTGCTTCTGCCACTGCTGATATTAATCAGATAATTATCGGTTTTTCCTTGTCCATCTATATCCAGCGTATCGCGAACAATATCATCTGTTGCTTGTGCAGTTGCCGAATGATTCGGTCTATCATGTTCTGTGATTAAATCAGGTAGATGATCAATAATAATTAAATCTTCGCCTGATAATGTTGCAGAGGTTTCACGTGTCCATTCGGCTAATTGATCACCTCGAATAGTTGTATGGCCAATCAATGATTGTAATTTTACATGGATAATATCATCATCACGTTGCCCAGCGATCAGTGTTGTTATTGATTCTAAATTGCCTTGTAAATCTATTCTTGTACCTGTACCCAAATCATAGTTACTAGCTGCTTCACGCTCATAATCACCAACAATAGCAATAGATACACCCGATACAACTGTTGTATCTTGTTCTAATAAAATATCATCCCCAGCAAATAAACGAATATCGGTTGCCGCAGAAATAGTCGCACTATCAATCAGAGTAAAATCTTCATCTCCATCACTACCATCGTCTGCTGTGAAATATAAACCAGACTCACCACCATCCAATAACGTCACTAGGGCTGAATCAATTGCATGTAATTCAATATCTGAATCCGTTGATTCTACATCTTCTTTTACTCGCATAAAGCCAGTAGTAGTCACTCTTATTCTTTGGCGTGCGAATAAACCGTTTACAACACTACTCAATGCAGAAGGAGCAATTAAACCAATACCACCAATGGTTAAACCACCTTGGTCATCAATAAAAATGCCTCCTGTTGTACTGATAGCCTCTAACTGGCTAATAATTGTTTCCAGTTCGTTAGTATCAGTACCTATATTGCCATGTGCAAACAATTGCACATCTGCTGCGCTGATTTCCACATCTGAATCACCATTATCCAGAATGCCACCCACTTGTGAATTAACATCAACCTCGGTACTGGTACGAATATGACTCAAGCGAATATCACCATAGGCATCTATATCAATAAAACCATCAGTGGCATCAACATAAGAACCATCTGCCATGGTGATAAAGCCATCATTGACTGCATCTGTGCCATAAATATTGGCATCAGCCGCTAAAGTAATGGTTGCATCACCCGTTTCATTATCTATAAAACCTGTCGCAGAAAAGATAATATCGCCATCAGCCAATAGAGTGATAATGCCACCACCACTGGTAATACCGGCATTGACATAGATATTTTCAGAAGCATCCAGCAAAACTGGACCATTAGCACTGTCTATGGTTTCATTGATGGTGATGTCACTGAATGCTGAAATATTGATGGTGCCCTGTGCTGAAATGCCCGTTAGCGTATTTCGTCCATCAATAACCAAGCTATTGACTTTACTTACGTCGATGGTGATTCCGCCAATGACTAGATCACCGGTATTATCCAACCAGATACCCCCGGCAGAAATTTCGGCTTCTAAAAATTGTACCTGTGTTTCCAGCGAGTCAACATCTGTCCCAACACCTGTGACGGACTTGAAGATGAGATTTTTTGCGGTAATATTATTAACAGGAGCCGTCGTTTCATCTTGATTCCAGTCAAAAATCCCTAATTCTGTATCAATAATGACGGTACCATTACCTGTGCTTGTATCGGCCTTAATGGTATCCACATAGACATTACCTGCAACAAGCAATGTCACATCACCATCAACTGACTCTAGATAACGGACAAAAACATCGCTCAGACTGTTGATGAATATATCCCCTTGGGAGGTTGTATTTAATTCTTCATTCAGTTCAACTTCAATGAAATTACTGTTCTGTCCACTTTGTCCACCTGAAATCAAATAGGCCTTGTTAACAAAATAAATATTGGCTACTGGTATATCATCGTCATCAAAATAATCTTCAATAGACGCTTCTGCCGTTAAGGTTACCGTATCTGCACGTAAAACCTTGCCGACAACAATTTTTCCTTGTTCTGTTTCTATAACAATATCACCGCTACCGCCACCATCGACTCGTGAAACAAACAAATCATTAACTGGATTACTGCCTATGTCATCGGAAACTTGCAATACATTCAATCGCGTCTGGATTTCTGCACTGAATGCACCAGCGGGGGTTAACTGAATACGGAAAGAATCTTCCGCAGCGACTGTTGAAGGGTCTAAACCATACACTGAAGCAGTATCTGAAACTAGAATCAAATTACCTAATGCACTAATTGCAGCTACAGAACCCGTATAAGTGTCAATAATATTGCCACCAGCACGTAAGCGGACATTTCCGCCTCCAGATGCGCTGTTATGCGCAGAGCTACCTGCAGTGATTTTATTGATGTTCAGTTCACCAGTTGTTTGTAGCCCTATTCCATCAGCAGCAGTCGCGGTAACATTGCCTGTTGCTTCAATATCGACATCATCAAATTTTTGTAAAGTGATATCCAAAATAACACTTGTGTCAGCAACAATACTAACATCCTTGGTCAGCGTTTGAGCTCCATTCGATGGTTTCAAAGTATGGCTTCGTCCATCCAATACCAACTCATCCCAGACAAAGCGATTTTGATAATTTTGTCCTTGTAGATTAATAGTGGCATTGCCTAATCTGTAACGATATAAACCATAATCTTCACCATTTTGTACCAAAACCACATCAGAGTGTTCAACCAGAATTGAGCCAGTATCACTTGAAGTAAAATGATCAATGTCTATAGCCGTCCACTCTGGCCCTGAAAATGTTTCTCCAGTAAGATCCACTGAGCCACTATCACCCGAGTAAAGATACATCTGATAGCTAACACCTAGAATATCTTCGACTGCGGCTCTGGCTAAAATTTCTTGTTCAGCCAATGTTAAATCTGAAAACTCACCTGTTTGTAAATTAATGCTAAGCTGCTCATTAATTTTACCAATGCCACCATCTGGTGCACCTGCAATTAAAGTAATATTAGTGGCCTGTACATTCACGCCTTCACTGCTTGCTGCAGAAATACCAGATGGCACGGGTAATTCTGGATACAATTCTTGAATTAATGCAGCAGATAGAGGATTATTTAGCGCTGCTGCATCAAAGGTTCTTGCGGCAATATATTCATCAATTTCAGTTTGAGTAAATTTGTTCACATAATCAGGATCATAGTTTGTAGAAAGACTACTATCATCATGTATGCTTTTAAACTGTGCAGGCACATTAACATCACCAGCATCATATGCAACGACAGGGGTATCCCATTGGTACCTAATCAGACTTAAACCAAGTACTGCATTCTCATCACCTGAAATTAAGTCTATCTCAATATATTCTGGACTCGCTGATAATGCCGCATCATAACGACTACTTGCCAATTTAATGGTCGTTCCATCTATTATCTCAGCAATATAATAATCTTCATTATTAAACAAGTTGATTTCAGTCGCTATGACATTAGGGTCAACAACAAAAGTCAACACTGTGCCTAAATCATCAACAGTCAAATTATGTGCGGCTGAAAAAGTCAGGGTATTGTCAGTAGTATTCAAACTCTGAATAGTATAAGTAGTATCAGCTATACGTTCATCATTAGCATCTAAATTACGACTAACCTGGCGATAAGACTGCCAATAGGAATGATATAATTCCGTGCTAGTCCGCTCTTGACTGTGTAATGCATTTAACGCAATCGCTTCAGCCGCCGCACCAGTCAATGCCAAATCTGCATCTCTTGCTGCTGATTCTTCCACTGTTGGTGGGGTATATTCTTCAAGATAACCATCCAGAATTGAACCAGAAACTGTGGTTAACCAGGCATCACCCGAAATAACGTGAATACCACCCAAATCACCGGATAACCCAACCAATGCAGCATCCCAATCAGTTGCTTCCAGCAATACCAGATCACCTACCGTTTCATTGATATAAATACCGCCATCTGCAATCGCTGTTAAACCGCCAGTACCCAAAACATTACTGTTCAGATTGAGCAAATCAGAACTGCTTCCACCAATGCTGCCTTGAGCGGCAAAAAGATGAACCTGATTACCTTGAATCAGCGTGGTGGTAACAGCTAAATCCTCACCGGTATTGACAGTGGCTGTCGGTTGACGCAGGATAAATGAACCATTATCAGCCACCTGAGTAATACCGCCTATAGCTCTGATAACCACATCACCTACTGTACTTTCTATACGTTCAGTCAGTAACCCTGCTGGATTACCATCCCGTGAAATGGCATTAATCTCAATATCTGAAAATGCCGTTACATGTAAAGCACTACTCAAGTTACCTTCTACATTGATTTTTACTTCACCTAGTAAAGACTCAACATGAGGGGCGACACCATAAATACCGACACTGTCTGTAGAAAGCACAGAGCCAAATGTGGCATCAAAAAAGGTCTGTCCAAAATTGGCATTATCAATATTACCTTCTAAGAAAACATCTCCAAATCCAGTACTGCGTACATCAATGGTGGGTCTGTCAGAACCTAAAACAAAATTGACTTTAATGGGTGCGTCAGCTCGTAAACTATGCGTGTAAAAATCAGTTAAACCAATAACTTCAGTATACGTTGTTGTGGTTTTTTTCTCCTGTAACCAACCACCACCTGAGGTTTCTGTGTTTGAAGAAATGCTGTAATTTTTATAATCACTTTCGTAATCGAAATTATCCGAATTTCCTTCCGAATAAACTTCCCAAGCACCACCGGTATAATCCACATTACTCAACACCAATGAAGCGGGTTGACTAGTTGCTTTATATCGATACCGAGTACCATCAGCACCAGTACCTGAGCCAGAGACTTTCTTGACTACAGTAAACCCCGGTACAACATCAACATCATCATCTGTTAATTCCACATATCGTATCGTATATGCAAAATCCCCAGCATAAGAAGGTGCTGAACCATCACTGACAGTACCAACCACTTCTGATTCTAGCAAGGGAGAAGTATCTCGCGTATAGGTTTGTTTAGATTTGTAACTTGTATCAGCCGTCAACCAATCCTCAAAGCCAGTATCACCACCAAACAGATTAAAGCTTTTATCTTCATAGACTGTGATAACAACATTGGTTTTTTCTTGCCCTTCTACCCAGCTATAATGTAACCCTTGCTGCGGTTGAAAATTGATAGTTGATAAATCAGTATGTGCGGTCTGCTCAAGTAAATGATAATCCAGTGCGGCTACACCATCGGCAGAACTGGTAGCTAGGGTACCATAAGAGACTATTTCTGTTACCGTCGGCGTGCTTCCTTCCACACTATATACATATTCTGTTTTCAAAGGTGCAATGATAAAATCGTGGACTGTACCATTGCCTACTGGATCAATCAGTCTTGCAGTATCGACAATGATAATTTCGCCAACTCTAGGTTCAGTTAGGTCAATACGATTAAGAATCAGATCAAAATTGCTTTGATTAACAATATTGACATCGGCATAGCCATTAGCAACTCTTAGTTCACCATTACCGGTACTAAAAACCTGACCTGCAATAACAATTTTACCGCCTGTAGGCACGATATCTTCAACAACTATCGAGCCACCATCCTCTGCTTTAAAATAAGCATCAACAGGCACGCCGTCACCAAAAGTGACACCTCGCAGTGCTCTCCCTCTGTCATCTTGTAAGGAGGCTGTAGTTTTGCCTGGATTAAAGGTCGGGTCAATAGTTAAACTAATTTCAGTGACACCACTTTGTATCAGTCCATTAACATTAAGATATCGAGCAGTAATGGTAATCTGTCCCATTGCCAGTATTTTAGCTGTATTAGCTGTGATATTACCATCCAGATCGAGATCCTCAGCATCTACTGTAATATAGGGGTTAAAGAAATCAAAAACATCAGGGTTTCTAATAGTATAAGCCGATGTTGCCACATCCGTATCATTGCTAAATGTCCGTGTGGAACCACTGCCCAAAGAAAATATCCAGCCTCGGACAATATCATAATCAATATACTGTCTGGGGTCTTTACCTGTATGAAACCAGCCATCGGTGTTCAGTGAAAAGTCCTTGGCAGAAATAATGGTGACCGATGCACCTCTAATTTCCCCAGTAACGATGATGCTCCCTTCTTTATTTTCTATATAGATATCACCGTCTTCATTAATGGTATCACCCACCATGTACAGATCTTGATCTAATGCACTGATACGGTTTAAAGCTTCGGTATCTAAACCAATACCAAATTGATCAATGGTTGCACTGACCTGTTGGATGATAGTAATGCCTGTTGTTGCTATTGCCTCATCACCGTCTTGAGAAACATTATTAAAATAAACATGACCTGCAGCCTGTTCAATATAACTCCCATTAATAATGGCAATGCGGCGGTTATCTTCAATAATGGCATCACCAGTGGTCATGGTAAATGGCGTTTCGTTCAGAATATTGATTTCTGCACCACCTCTTGCTATTAATGTACCCGTTACATTGATTGTTGAAGCATCGATAAAGATAGAACCCGGTGCTGCATAGATATTGGGAACTTCAAGAAATAAAACATCTAATGATTTTGTGACTGTATCTACTACTAAATCGGCTCCAGTATCACTTTCAACAGTGTCCGTTCCTAATAACCCTAAATCATCAAGATCTTCATTCACAGCATCAAGCTGAATTTGATAACGGGCTAATGCTTCAGTATCTGTCGCATGATTAGCCATATACTCCAAAATAGCATCACGCTGTTGCAATAATAGATTTCCTACATTGCGCATGGTAAAAACAGGCATATCCAGTTCAGCCGGTTTAAGCACATAAAAGCGTCCGTTTAATGCAGTAGGCAGATCCTTTAATACATCACTACCGACCACATTCAGGTTTTCTATCTCTAAAGCTTCATCAAGCTCAGGCACACTAAGATGATCCCATTCACCAGAACTAAAGTCTTGAGCTGCCAGATCCAGTTTATCCTTATTACCTATATAGCGATAAGTCTCCCCAACAACTCCACCTGTATTAAAACCACTAATTACTTTTATTAGTGTATCGTTAGTCACACCAAACATAATATCGTCGGCATTGAGCATTTCATAGACATATCGCACATCTAAAGCGGCACCAAAACTATCAACCAGACCTTCAGCAACTTTTTCCGAGTCAGTTAATAGTCGTGAACTAGGTGTGCCCGTCGTCGAATCATCATCAATCCCTGTCACACCATTCAAAACTTGTGAGCGGATTCTTAGTACGCTACTGCTGTTCAAACCTGCTTCTACAACAGCATCTGTTTCAACAGTGACCGTGCGATTACTGTTAAAAACACCACCGTCATCTACATCAACTGCATAAGGAATTGCAGATAAAGATAATACTGCACCATCAGTATTAACCAGGTTATCCCCTCCCTGAGCAACTACGGTGAGCAAGTTAACATCTTTCAATGCCTGAATTTTTGATGTGCCTTTAATTTCTACTTTATTATTTTCTGTAACAGAAGCAGTCGCAATCGGCACTCCAACACTAGGCCCCAATGAATAAGTATTGACATAAGCATCAGCAAAACCAAAGAATATATTGGAAGTTGCTGGATCAAACGATAAGCCTGCCTGTAATGAAACGACACTACCTTTAATGGTCGAATCATTAACAATCACAGTCTGGTCAGCTACTAAAGTATTATCAGCAACTGCATTAGCAAAACCATTCAGTGCGGCAGCGACTACAATATTGGCTTCAGTCGATAAATAGGAATGTGCTTGTGTATAAACCGCAACCTCACCCGCTTGGTTGTTTAACTCTGAATCATCAATATTGACCCGGGCATCTGATTTAACATCAACCAAAGACTTTCCCGTTGCAAAACCAAAAGCGCCAAATGATTCAATTTTTACGTTATCGACCGCCTCTACATCAGTTACTGCTGCAATCTGTAATATGGCTTCACTCGAGTTATCACCCATAGCTGTTAGCTTGGCACCATTGATAATATCTACTTTGGCCTGAAATTTATTACTACTGGTACCAAATTGAGAATCACTTTGTAAATCGGCAATCGTTATAGCACCTACGGAACCTGATTGTAGATTATATCCGCCACTTAACTGCTCTTTAGTCAGCAAATTACTAGCATCAATAATAATAAAATTAGCGTTAATCTCTGCACCATCTATTTCAATATTTGCTTTTGAGGTATTGATATTGTCAACTGCCCCTCCAGTACCTGCGCCCAATGCAATACTATAAGCATCGGCACTGGCATCTTGAGATTGCGTATGATTAGTCACAATGGCTGCTGTAATAGCATTAACAACAGCATTTCCGACTCTGGCTAATGTTGCCTGATCACTATTCGTTTCTGAATCGGCACCTGAAATTGCAATTGCACCACCTCCAGCGGCTGTGGTTTGTGCCAAAATATCATCATCACTCCAAGCGGACACATTTAAGATTTGGGTATTGACTGTTGTATCATCGCCTAGGTCGGCCTTAACTTCGTAGGTACCATTACCTTTACCTAAATTGACTTCTGCAAACATACCACCCGCAGCTACCAGGCCAAAGGCCGCGCCATCTGCATTAGCACGGGCATAATTAATCGCGTTAGCAAAAATACTGACTTCTTCACTGGCATACAAATCAGCACTTGTTATCGTAGTTTTCACTTCAGTTTTAATATTCGCGGTGGAACTATTGATAGCACCAGAAACCAAACCGCCTGAAATGGCAGCCGTATCCGTTTTATCAATTCTGGCATCTGAAGAAGCCTCTACCCTAATCCAGCTGGCATCTAAATCAGAGTTAGTCACTGTTGCGAAAATATCACTTTTTATTTCATTTTTCAGTACCGAAACACCTAATGCTGCACCAAGGCCGATTGCGATAGTTGCATTCGTTGAATCTGCTTCCAGAAAACTATTCTCATAAGCATAAACAGATATTGTTCCACTGCGTTCTCTGATTTCATCTGCTGTTAATTCGATATCGGAAGGCGTTAATCCTGCGGTTGCTTGTACCTTAATAGCACCATTAATTTCAGCAGTAATGGTATTGTCTATCACATTATTGATATCCACACCGCCACCACTCACTGCAACCAATCCTATTGAAGTGGATACTGTAATGGCTTCGGCATTTTCTATTTTTGCATTGACCACATCGGCAATGACATTGACTGAGCCAACTGCATTAATTTCATGTGCGGATGTGCCACTAATATAGGCATCAACCACATCTTGAATATCATTATCCACAATTGAAACAGCAACAGAAACCGAACCACCAATACCAATAGCAGCAGCAACCGAGATACCCAATGCACTGGCTTTTGTTATTTGACTGTCTGCAATAGCTTTAACTAAAACATCATCACCAGCAGTCACATCTGAATTGATGATATAAGCCTGGACTTCACTGCCTATATGATTCGTCAGTCCAACACCGGCACCCGATAAAGAAACAGCAACCAAACCACCCGATACAGCAACTGAACCTGCGAAGGCATCAGCATGAATAATATCTTCTGCAAAAGCAGTAACACGGGTGTCGTGATCTGAATGGATTTCTGAACCTGAGATATAGGCGTGGACTTTATTACCTCCGCCTGTGCTATCACTCAGTGAATCAAAACCAATCAGGTTCCCTGCTACTGTGGCACCAATTGAAGCACCACCACCAACCAGCCCAACACCAACAGCGGCCGATGCTGCCCCTACTAAAGCTTTTATATTAGAATGCGATTGGGCATCTACGATGATATTAAGATCTACTAATTCCCAGTTACCTGACAAGCTAGTTGTATCTGCATTAAAAAAATCTGGATTTGCATTGGGAATATCAATATCTCCCAATGTTGGGTCATTTACTGTTGTATATCCTGTAATCGGATCAATAACAGCTGTTGCGCCTGTGTATTTATAGACTAAGCCATTACTTAATTTGACCGATTGTCCATCTTCCAGATATATCGGTGCCGATAGTGAAAGATAAGTAGTCGCTACATCAGGGTCATAAGCGATAGGTGTCCATAAATTGGTATCACTGAAATTTGTCAGTTCCAAATCGATGATATCACCATTATTTCCTTCGTATTGGTATCGAGATCCGTTCAATAATTGAAGGGTGTCTTGGTCATCTAGTACAATCAGCGCACTATCACTACTGAGATCAGCCAATGCAGATACTTTACTGCCTGTTGTTCCTGCCAAATTTGTAGAGATATAACTTTCAACAGTGTTATTAATAATGTTAAAGGCATTTGCACCTGCACCACTAAAACCTAACCCTACCGTACCACCTACCCCTGCAGCTAATGAAGCAGCAACAGATAAGGCATCAATGCTTGCATTCTCATTCGCTAATACAGAGACACTGCCTGCCGTTGCAGTTACACCGGTATCAGCCGCAACAATATAAGCTTGAACCACATTACCTATTTCATTATGTGCAAGGGAAACGCCAATAGAAACTGAAACTGCGGCAACGCCAGCAAAGGAAGCGGCAATTGACGCAGCAGCAGCATCGGCTCTGATGGATGAAATATCATCTGCTGTGACATTAATATTTTCTGCAGTAATACCACTGGCACCATCACCACTAATATAGGCTTTGACACTGGTTTGAATATAGTTTTCAGCATCAACACCGGCACCACTTAAACCAACACCGGCAGTGCCACCGCCTGAAATAGCAGCTGATGCTGCAACAACTAATGCATCAATAGATTGAGAACTGGTGGCTGTAATATTAATATCACTATCTGCAGTAAGACTGCTATCCAGACTGTAGGCATGTACTTCTCTTGCTCTACTATCATCCAGATTATCCAGCTCCCATAATTCAGCGTTAGAGTAATCCATTTCTTCTAGATCAATCACCGAATTATCATTATATTTCAGCACAGTATCGCCAATATATTTATAAATATTTCCGGCTTTAACACCTTCTGCAATGATTACTTTCTTACCAATGGCAATCTGTGTAATACCTGTATCGGTTGTCTCATAATCAACGCTGCCGCTTTCTACACTATTACCAATCAAATTACGTGCAACTGAAACACCAATGGAAGCACCTACACCTGCTGTGCCACCGGCTCCTACAGCTAATGAAGCGGCAATGACTGAAGCATGAATTTGAGAACTGTCACTTGCATCTATATTAATATCAGCAGCTGAAACCAATACACTAGAATCAACATGGGCTTTGGTACTGCCCAAAATAATATTAGTCGATTCAGCACCGGCACCACTCACTGCAATACCAGCACTACCACCGACACCAGCAGCAGCGGATGCAGCAACTGCAACCGCATTAATTTTGGTTTCAAATACCTTAAATGCCGAGCCATCTTTAATGATGGTATAAGTATCTCCATCTATTTCAGTTAATGCCCACTCTTCACCTTCAGTGACGATATTTAGGTTAAGATCCTCACTAAGTGTAATATCGTTTTGACTACCATTAAACCAGCTTTGTAATTTACCTAATAAGATTGCATCAGCAAGGGTGTCATTGATTTCTTCATTAGTGTCTGTATCTTCATTGTCACCCTCAGCGACAGCCAGATCATCTAAATCGCCTGCAGACAACTTGTTAGTTACATCAGTTCCATCAAACGTGAAGATTAAGTCACCTGCCGAGGTAGCAGTCACTTCAATATTTCCTAAACGCGTAGTTATATCTGTATCTGCACTTGTGATATTAGCATCAACCAAGGTATCAACCGTATTACGCGCTAATGCCACACCAATAGATGCTGAAACACCTGCATTACCACCCACTGTTGCTGCTAGCGAAGCCGCACCTGCGACAGCAGAAATGCTAGAACTATCCAGAGCTGATACAGTAACACTTGCTACATCGATTCCTGCAGTACCATCCCCAATGATTGAAGCAGTAACAAATGAATTGATAACATTGGTGGTTGAGGATCCTGCGCCACTTAAGCCCACAGAATTAGAACCCGAAGCAGCAATACCGACAGAGCCACTCAAAACTTGAGAACGTATTGACTGGTCACCTTTTGCCGTTACCATTAACGCACCCGTTGATAACACACTGGTATTATTTAAACTGGCACTGACACCTGGTAGATCAATGGCGGCAAAAGCTGAAGTTTCATCCCAGCCATCAGAAAGTTGCAATTCATCATCACCATCTAAGCCAATTTTGCTTAAATCCCTGTCTTGACCAATCGTGTTATTCGCAATTGATACACCAATCGAGGCTGCTACAGCATTACTACCTGCACCTGCGGCGCCTACTGAAACAGTCAATATCTCTGCATCAATGTTTGATAAGTTTTCCGCTTTAACAGTAACAGTGCCAGCTGAGACCATATGTCCAGCTGTAGTATAAGCATCAACATTACTGTTTATGGTATTCAAAGCAATACCACCACCACCACTAAAGGCAACACCATTACTAACACCACCACTCACTGCTACAGAAACTGCAGCTGCTTTGGCTTCTATGGTTGAATTGGCTAATGCCGAAATTTCTATATTACCGCCACTAGCTGCGCCTAAGCCTGCTGCATCTGTTATAGCAGCCGTTGTATTATCAAGATTAGATGCATTAACCAAAGCTGCATTAGTAATATAAGCTTGAACATCGTTTTCTACGGTATTAAGCGCCAAGGCAATACCAACGGATGCGGCGACTGCATTACTTCCACCTAATGATCCTGTAGCAGTAACACTCGTCATATCAGCCGTAATTTCAGAACTATCTTCGGCATGTATACGAATATTTCCACTATCAGTACTAATCCCTGTAGAACCTGATATATAAGCATAAGTATTCGTGGCAATACGATTGTCAGTCCATAAAAAACCGACACCAATAGCCGCACTATTTTTAGCTGAAACACCTATTGCTGCAGATATAACTGATATGGTCGCATCGATATCAGTATCAGACTTAGCCTCAATATTGATACCGCGTTGTGCATCTAATTGTGTATTTTCTGTATAAGCTTTGGTTTCCAGTGCGTTTGCACCGCTAAACTCATTCCAGCCAATTAAGTTACGAGCAATTGAAAAACCAATGGAAACAGCTGTAGAACCATTGAGACCTAATGAACCTGAAACAGAAACAGCTGCAATTTCTGCTGTAATTTTGGATAGGTACTCAGCTGTAACATTTATTTCACCCAACAAATTAACATCTTTAGTAGCCGTTACATTGCTATCTTTAATATAAGCATTACTGGTTCCTAGTATCTGGTTAACTGCAATGGCACCGCCGCCACTAACACCAACCGATCTATCCAGACTAATCGATACTGAAACTGCACTTGCAGTAGAGGTTGCATCAATAATCGCATTTTCTTTAGCGATAACTTCAACAGTCCCTTTGGTTGCGATTAATGTGTTTAGATTTGTATCATCGCCATCTGCATAGGCTACAAGATTATTGGTGATTTCATTGCGGGCAATACTCAAGCCAACTGAAATAGCATTACTGTTACCGGCATTCGCCCCTATTGAAAGTGCAGTGGCCTCGACATCTGCATCAATAGCAGATTCATCTTCTGCTTTTATGGTTATATTTCCAGAATTTGCGGTTACATCCGTATTTAAAATATGAGCATCGACAGTCGTACTGATTTTATTCATAGCGACAATTGCCGCTACCGATATAGCCGGTGGATTGCTGCCTTTATCAATACTAAAGCCTATCGTAGCTGCAGCTGATCCAACTGTTGCATCAATATTTGCTTTAGAATAGGTTGTAACAGAAACTGCTTGAGCTGCCGTTAGACGACTGCCCTGGGCATAGGCTTTAACCAAAGCTGACTGTTCATTACCAATGTCAGTACCAATAATGGCATCAATGGTATTAAACAAAACATTCTGAGGTTCCCAGCCAATGGTGTTAAATGCAAGAATAACCCCTACTGCGGTACCATCAGATGACACATCGCTACTAATGGTCGCTTCAATCAAAGATTGATTTTCTGCATAAATTTCAATATTACCCGATGTTGTCGTCTCAACTATACTGTCTTTTATATAAGCTTCTGCACTGCTCAACACTATATTAGTCGCAATAGCCCCGTCGACAGCTACTGAGCCTGATGCCCCAGTGATACTCGTACTTGAGGCATAAACCTTACTCGTATGCGTAGCAATTAAATTGGAGTTTTCCAATGCTGTGACTTTAATATTTCCATCACTTGAGAGCATAGTCGCATTTAAAGCATAAGCCTTAGCACCACCTCGTACATCATTCATCGCAATAGCAAAACTTAAACCAGTAGCGCTGCCATCTCCAAAGACATTAGCAGCAACAGTTTCATTAAATAAATCTATAGTAGATGTAATATTGGCTTTATCATCCGCCTTAACTAAAACACCTCTATCAGCAATGATACGTGTAGGATCGCTTTCATCTATTACAGTCGTAAAAGTAATATAAGCTGTAGCGGCACTACTCACTTTATTTTGTGAAATAGTGGCTCCAAAACTAGTACCAGAAGCACCCGTTATTGTTGAGGATGCATCAGTCGTCGTATCATTATTAATATCACTAATCAGCGTAGCATCTGCTATTGCTGAAATAGTCAACAATCCTTTTGCATCAGTAGTTGTATCCTCCATATAAGCCAGCGCATTCGACTTACCGCCAGCATTAAATGCATCAGATATTTCAGGACTACCTATTAATGCATCTACGGTATTGAATAAAATATTTTGTGAATCCCAACCAATACTGTTGAAGGCAAGCGTTACTCCAACCGATGTTCCGCCTGAACTTACAGCATTAATAACATTAGCCGTTAATTCTGAGGTAATTTGTGCATCAACTGTAATATCGCCGTTTGTATCATCAAGGGTTTTCAGCTGACTATTAGTCACTTTCGCTATTGCCCCACCTATTACAACATTTGTCGCCGCCAAAACTGTAACACCAGTGGACTCTGAGCCACCAACTAATGATCCCCCACTAGTACTGCTTGCTGCTGCGACATTAGTTTGGGTTGTTAAACTAGCATCGGCAATTGCCTGAATCAGAATAGATCCATTATCAAGAGACGCCGAAGTATTATTTACATAAACCTCTGCTCCTCCCCGAACATCATTCAATGTTACAGCAACACCCACGCCTGTTGAACCTGCTGCCTGGAACGCATTAGTGTCAGCACTATGGTTCGCTTCTAATTCAAGACGCGCATTAATAACAGCTACATCCTGTGCTTTCACGGTGATACCATCTTCCACATCAAGACGTGGTGTGGTCGGATCACTATCTATACTATCAAAATCAACATAAGCCTTTGCTGAACTACTGACTTTATTTTGTGCTAGAGCAGCTCCTGCACTAAATCCTGTCGCTTCTTTGAAATCAGAAGAAGAGCTGGTTTCTGTTCTGTTATCTACATCTGATCTTAATGCTGCGGCTGCTGACGCTGTAACCGACAAGGCACCACTGGCATCCACCGTCGTATCGTCAAGATATGCTAATGCATTGCTATTGCCATCAGCATCAAAGGCATCTGCTATCAACTCATCCCCTATTAGAGCGTCAACCAGATTAAATAAGACATTCTGTGGTTCCCAGCCAATACTATTAAAGGCCAAAGTAACACCAACACCTTTACTGCCACCTTCAACAGCATTAATCACGCCAGCGTCTAGTAATGCTGTATTTTTTGCATCTACCGTAACATTGCCACTTTCTGCAATAATATCAGTGGTAGTGACTGAACTATCCGTAATAAAAGCGGTTGCTCCGCCTTGTACAACATTAGTCGCAATAATGGCAGTAACAGTCAACGTCTCAGTTCCACCAAGAATATTTCCACCAGAAGCACTGGTTTCTGCTGAAACATCAGTCTGTGCCGACAACGCAGCATTCGCTGAAGCTTCAACCATCACAGAACCTGAATCAGAACTGACAGTCGCATCATCAATATAAGCCTCAGCCCCCACTCGAACATCATTCATTGACACTGAAATGGCAAAGCCCTGCGCACTGGCAGAACCCACTGTTGCATTACCTGCTGCTGAAGTATTTGCTGCAAGTGTTACACGGGCATTTATTGAGGCATTATCCTGTGCTGAAACGACAACACCTTGATCAGCTGTAATGGTCTGGTCACCCGTATAAGCATCTTCAACTGTATAATCAATATAAGCTTTAGTTGAGCTACTGACTTTATTCTGTGCCAACACCACCCCAACACTTAAACCTTCCGCTGCGGTCAAATCAGATGAAGTATCAACCGAGGCTACATTGCTAACATTAGCTTGCAGGCGTAATGTATCTTGATAAATTTTGAGTACATCTCCTTCTAAACGAAGACTGTAATCTTTTTTATTAAGCTCATCATAAAGCAGCCATTCATTACCTTGAGAAACCGAATCAAGCGTTAAATCTGAACTTAATAAAATACCATTTGAGATAAAAGCATCCCTAAGGTTAGACATCAAACCTGCATCCAAAACCAAATCCTGAATGGCTTCATTTGCGGGTGTATCCGCATCATCAACATCTGATTTAGCAAGGTCATCCAAATCCAGTGAGGTCAGATTAAAACCATCAAGTTCAAATAACTTACCGTCATGAGATTTTGCAGTAATAGACAATTCACCATCAGCATCCACTACTGTATTCAGCAAATAGGCTTCAGCATTAGAATTACCGCTGGCTGACAGAGCATCAGCAATTTCAGTACTACCAATCAGAGCATCAACAACATTAAATAAAATATTCTGAGATTCCCAGCCTATGGAGTTAAAAGCCAGTGTTACGCCAATACTATCTCCACCGGAAGTAGAAGCATTAATAACATCCGCATCTAGTTGCGCAATATTTTGTGCGTTTACCGTTACATCACCATCAGCTTCTATATCACTATTCGATGCGTAAGCCTGTGCACCACCCAATAAAACATTGGTTGCCGCAAGGCCGGTTAGTGATAATGAGCTGGTACCACCCAATATTGATCCACCCGAAGCACTGGTTTCTGATGCCACATTTGTTTGGGCATTTAACGATGCATCAGCAATAGCTTCAACAACAACTGAACCAGCATCGGAATCTAAACTGGTATTATCAAGGTATGCAACAGCACCGCCACGAACATCATTCATAGAAATTGAAAATGCATAGCCAGCTGCATCTGCAGTACGTAAATTATTGGCTACTGCATTACTGACGGATTCCAATACAATACTTGCATCAATAGATGCAGTATCAGAGGCTGATACTGTTACCCCATCATCAGCTTGAATACGCGGAGTAACTACCAAAGGATTATAAGGAGTGCTAAATTCAATGGATGCCTGAGCTGAGCTGCTTACTTTGTTTTGTGATAAGACGGCACCAAAACTAACACCTGTTGATGAAATAATGTCAGAAGAAGAACTGCTTTCTGCTCGGTTATCAATATCTGCTATTAAACTAGCTGCAGCAGAGGCATTAACAACCAACTCACCGCTAGCATCAACCGTGGTATCGCTTAATAATGCAACAGCATTTGACTTACCATCAGCACCAAATGCATCAGCTATCGCAGGATCACCAATCAACGTATCAACCGTATTGAACAGAATATTTTGTGATTCCCAACCAATGGAGTTAAAGGCTAAGGTTACATTGACACCAATACTGCCACCTTCTAGTGCATTCACAACCCCTGCATTTAATGTAGCCATGTTTTCAGCATTGATGCTGACATTGCCACTGTCAGCAGTTGTATCACTTGTTGTAATATCACTGTCCATCACACTGGCTAACGCACCACCCTGAACAACATTTGTTGCAACAATGCCATTAACTGATAACGAGCTAGTATTCACACCATCAAGTATGTTGCCACCTGTAGCACTAACCTCTGCATTAACATCTGTTTGCGCCGTTAATGCAGCATTGGCAATCGCTTCTACTAAAATTGACCCTGAATCTGATGTTAAATTTGCATCATCAACAGATGCCTCTGCACCCACCCGGACATCATTCAATGCCACAGCAAATGCAAAGCCTTTTACCGATGAAACCGCCTCTGTATTCGAAGCTAGAGAAATTTCCGCATTAATTTCAGCCGTATCGTTTGCTGTTACACTAATTCCATCATCAGCATTAATCGTCTGATCGCCAGCATATGCATCCGGACCAAACTCTGCTTCAACTTTGTAATCTATATAGGCTTTAGCCGAACTGCTAATCTTATTTTGAGAAAGCACACCACCAAGACTCAAACCCTTACTTAATAATCGACCAGAACTTGCAGAAGAAGTATTGGTACTATTGGCCGTTATTCGCCCTGTTGTAAATGCAGCAACAGCTAACACACCTGATGCATCAATAATGCTATCAACAATTGACGCAGTAGCACCTGAATTAACATTGGCACCAAATGCCGTTGAAATTGCAGGATCACCAATCAGTGTGTCTACTGAATTAAATAGAATATTGCCCGCTTGCCAACCCACTGAATTAAAGGCTAGTGTAAAACCGATTGCTGTAGGGCTGCCCCCTGAAGCAATGACTCCATTCATTGAGGTTGCTGTTAATATTGAACTATTAGTGGCTTCTACGGTTACATTACCCTGATTACTTAAGTCGTTATCCAGTGTGGTAATGTCACTATCAACAATCGTAGCTGTTGCATTACTGCGGACTACATTTGATGCGATTATGCCATTAACGGCTTTAGTTGTTGATAAACCTACAGCTGAATTATTTTCAGTTTCACTCAAGGTTTCTGCTGTTATTATCGCATTCTCGATTGCATTAATAAAAACATTGCCATTTTCTGCAGTGACAGTAGCACCATAAATACCAGCCCTTGCACCACCTGTCACATCATTAAAAGTCAAAATACCAGCAACAGTGGAGGAATCAACCCCTGAATTTGATGTTATTGACAGTGTGATGAATGACTCAATAATTGCTGAATCATTAGCGATAATATTAATATTACCACCACTAACAATAATATCTTGACTTGATACCGTATTCGTTGTGGCCGAAGTGTCAAGTATGAAAGCAGCCGTAGAGCCGCCCACTTTATTACCGGACAAAAGCAAACCAACACTAGTACCAGCAACAGGAGAACTGTTATCTGAAAGATAAGTATAATCAGAATTAATAGCTGAAGTATTATCTGCCTCAAGAGTCAGCGTACCTTTTGCATTGACATCACTGTCTTGAATATACGATTGTATATCAGCACTATCTGCACCACCTACCCCTGCTATATCACCTAGCAGAAGATCTACACTCTGTCCAAGTGCATCGCCTAGGTCCCAGCCAACAGCATTTAAGACAATCCCCGCACCAAAAGTACTTGTTGGTAAGCCAGCGGGGTCAGCCGACATTTGTGCATCAACTACAGAGGTATTGTCGGCATCCAGATGAATATTACCCGATGTAATCGTTTGTACACTAGATTCCTGAATGTAAGCATCCACATCGCCACGCAGTACATTCATCGAGAAAAGTACAACATTTGAATTAACAACTAAATCAGGAATTACAGTGTTTGAAGCAACATCAGATGAACCTTCAGCCGTAATATTTATATTACCATTAGTCGCTGAAACATTTGATGAATCACTGATGTAAGCTTTGGTATCTTTAACTAATTCATTAAAAGCAGCTGAAACGGTACCAACGACACCATCTGCACTGGCGATGAGTTGAGTATCATCTCGTGCTGCAATGGTAATATTGCCTGTCTCTCCTAAACCTAGATCTAGACCGGTATTGATTTCACTACCTTTGATATAAGCCAAGGTACTGCCTTCAATTACATTGACGGCAAGACCCCCTTCAGCAGTATAGCTAGCTAATGTTTCTGATAATAAAGAGAGTGTCGAATCAAGATTAATAACTGAACCTTCAATTTTAATCTCAGCATTATCAGTATAATAATTTACAGGTAACCCTAAAGTCGGATTAGTAACACTACCTTCTGTTCTGGCAATAATATCTAAAGAATTTGCTGTAATATCACCTAAAACACTAACAGTGGCTGATTTCTCAAATAAAAACAAATCTTCTGCTAATAAATTATCAACAAAACTAACAGCCTCTGCAGGTGTACCTGGTAAGGCTATTGAACGATCAGCCGCATTGATGGCATGGAACTGTATATCACCAGATGTACTGATACTTGCCGTATCGGACAAAATGATATTTTCAGCAAAAATTGTCAGATCAGCATCAAAGCCTGCATCAAATGATTCAATTGTAACTGTGTCAATTCCGCCTAATGCATCAATAATTAATGAATCTGTCGGATTGACAAAGCGCAATTTTTCACCAACCAAAGGCTCAACAACCATATCAAAACCATCGGTAGCATCAGTACCAACAGCCTCTTTAACAGTTAGAGTATCGTCATTTTCTGTAGAAGGAGAAACAACCCCAGATAATGCCCCATCCGTTTGTGTTACTGTCCCCATAATTGTTATGCTCGAAACAGAACCCGTAATATCGATTGGCTCCATTCCAGAAAAATTAAGTTCGGTGCCATCCAATGTTATTACACCCGATTGCGCCCCTGTAATTTCATAAACGAATTGATCATAGGTGCCTTGTAATTCGACAATATCAAAACCACCATCACCGCCTTCAACGACACCACTTAAACTACCCAGCTGTTCAAAAATAAAGGTATCATCATTTGATACGCCACCAAATAAGTTCTCAATACTCAGAAAAGATTGATTATTTAAATATCCAGAGTCTTGTCCATCAATAATCCAATTATTATCAATCAGGCTACTACCAATTAATGAATCCTCTCCTGATCCGCCCGTAATTGAAAAATCGCCCAACCAGTTATCCAACGTAAAGGTATTAGCTGCATCACCACCTTCCAACTGTAGCTTTTCTATTCCAGCAATTCCAAAAACAGTTGTTCCAGCAGTAAGTTCAGACTCTCCCAAAGTAAAATCATTATCATTAGCAGCAAACAGAATATCGTCACCAGACCCCAGAAAATCAATATCTAATGCAGAGTCTAGCGATGCAATGTCCAGTTTGAGTGTGTCTGCTCCTTCAGTTCCCTGAATCGTCAAGCCATCAATGGCTAATGCGCTATCCACCGAAGAAACGATGATATTATTTTGATCTAATAGCTGATACTGATCAGCAGCTTGATCGTGGAGCAAGGTTAGCTCAGTGGCTGTGACACTGCCATACGACAAATCAGCCGAGAGAAGAATACGAGGTTCGAGGGGCTCGAATTGCATTTTTGTCTGTATCGGGGCGACTGCCCGCTTCTTAAAAAAGGCTTGAGAAAACAGGGTTCGTGCTTTCTTCCAAAAACGTGGATTTTGATTATCTAATGCACTTGCTTTGACTGAATTTTTAAATGGAAATGACATAAGAACACCCCTATCTTTTGCAGTACTTAAGCCTTATTATTTGTTAAGCAAAGTACCATTAACATGTAAAAAACCATAGATCATGGTGATTTACATTATCATTCGTGCAACTCAGTTACTCAAAAAAATGAGCCCAAGCTTTCCGTTTCCAAAACTGACTGAAACCGGCTTTATCGAATACTAAAAAATATTTACCTACTATATTAGTAAGAATATACTCTTACCTTAGCGATTATGCTATGTTTTTTTGACTTTTATCAACAAATTTTCACCCGAAAAAAAACATCTAATCATCCAGCTTTTACTTACCCAATAATATCTTTAATAATCAATAATTTCCTTCCTCACAACTATTTGTGTAGACTTATACTCCACCTATCAAAACTTGCTTTGCCCCTATGCACCCACCCCCTTCTTACCCAAACACTACACTTTTTGATGAATTACTCATTGGACTTAACGTAGAGGGGATTGAGAAATCATTTAAGTTGACCAAAAATGCTTTATTTGAACAGCGTGCTTTAGTTGGTGTAGGTCAAATATCTAGACACCGAAAAAAAATATTTAACAACTGCCATATACTTTGTATGCCAGAAGTTCAACTGCAATCGTTCAGAGAACACTTCCCTAAAGCCAATCGAATCTATTTTGGGTACGAACAAACTCCCGATCACTGCACTTATAAAGTCTACCTAGAATTCTGGAATCAATACGCTCAAAACCGTACAGTAGACCCAACTTATAACAAACCTTTCATGCTTTATTTAGGGTATAAATGGGACGCTTCCGCAAAGAATACTCAAAACACACTGACACGTTACATTCTTTATCCAGAAATTTCGTTACAAACAATTCTAGAAAAAATAGAGAGTATCTACAAAAATCATTCAGAACCTCTACTTTTAACACTTGCTCAACAAATAATTACCAGTGCGTCTAAAAGAAAAGATTCTAGATTATTTAAATACCTTGAAGTCACTGAAGACAATAACCCCAGAAAATCATTCGACATTAATTTATATGAGGCAGAAATAAAAATACAGAACATATATTCAGAGCTAAAAATGCTACAACAACACTACAATATTGATGCTCAAAAATTTAATATATTTTATCAATCAATCAAACACCAAGAATTTGGTCATCTCTCTGGTGGAGTAAATAAATCAGAAAATGACTTTATGACCTTCTATTACTGCTTGTAAGACTAAGACCATTTACAGACTCTTTAACCTGTGGTTTATTATTAGCCATGAAAATCATTACATTAGAGGTTTTCTCTTCATCTGGAACAAGCCCCTTCTAATCAACGACAAATATAATTTATCTGTTGCTTAGGTTCTTTTTATATGGGGCTTACCAGTAAAGGATAGCAATACTACATAGTGATTTACCCAATTGTTTAACAATATAAAACAATAAATTACCCTTTTAATTCTTTCCATATATCAAATATTATTTTAAACTAGAAAGTCCACTCATTAAGCATGGTATTTAATTATCCACCCCATTCTTCTAAAAAAGCCAGCTTCAACTACTAAATACGATATAAACCAAGAAACAGACAGTCAAATGCTTAAACGAATTGGTAAAAAGTTTGCGCTAATTCTGGTTTTTATCTTTATGTTCGATACACTCTTTGACTGGTTTATAGGGCTATTAGACTTAATGTATGAAGGCTTTCATATCATTATTGAAGCAATTGAATATTCTATAGAGTTGCTTCTAGAACATATCTTTCATACCAATCATCAACATAGTGAGATGATCATTGTAAACGGAGCAATTATTCTAGCGATATATCTTATATATCGTTTATATAAAGCTACTCCCAAACTACTATCAAAATTATCAAAGTCCTTGCTATTACACTTAGATCGCAAACTTTCCTACTGGCAAGAAACCCCATTAATACGTAAATTAAAACTAATAACAACGTATTGCATTGGTATTAGCTGTGTTTTATTTACCGTGACACTTTAACTAAAATAATATTTTTCTATAACAAACAAACAAACAAACAAACACATTATTTTCTTTTTTTCTCCCCAGTTTCATCATCAGTAATTGCGCTTTTCCCAAAACTAAACCCACTATCAATTCTCTCCATTTCTTGCAGAACACGGTCTTTAATATTAGCTATTGTCTCCTCTGAATAAACAACAAACCTCATTAAACTTTCCGCATACATTTGTCTCTTTTTATAGTGGTTATATATTGAATATGTAAGAGCTGCTATTCCAGTGACTGTCGTTTGAACAATTGCCGAATTAACAAAGCCTTTTTCCCAACCAAAATCTTTAGCAAAAATAGCAAGTGAAGGCCAAAGCAAAACGGT
>ENA-OSET01000575-OSET01000575.1-sediment-metagenome-genome-assembly--contig:-NODE-575-length-40805-cov-3.957818_pt1 | contig 40805 bp, 33 predicted proteins | sample MGYA00237882_ERZ534229 | MGnify/ENA primary metagenome ERZ534229 (study PRJEB26408, sample SAMN06266212) | sediment metagenome | isolation source: Hudson Canyon methane seep mesocosm | place: USA:Hudson... | reverse complement strand
TAGTCTTTTATTGTTGGTTATTTCTAGTATATTGATTAACTTGATCCGCTTTAGTTTCAGCTATATCACGAGTAAAAACACCACATACACCTTTCCCATGTGTATGGACTGTCAACATAACCTGAGTAGCCTTTTCTCTATTCATATAAAAAATCGTTTCCAGAATTTCAACGACAAATTCCATCGGAGTATAATCGTCGTTGAGCAACACCACCCGATACATTTGAGGACGTTTTAGTTCAGGTTTTTGTTCGGCAACAGCCAAACTTCCTTCACCTTCACTAGAATCCTCGTTTTCCATCCTTAATATTAGTTTAAGTTTTTCAAATTTACCTAAATACATAGTAACAACCGATGAATATTGTGTGTTTGAGCCTTTGATTGATTTAAATCTAACCACTATGGATAAAAATCACTCACCTCGCTTGACTATTTTCCAAGAAATGCTAAATTTCAGCTCGAATAGGACATAACTTCGTCTGTTTCAACCTGCGACGAAGACATTGAAGTACATATGCCTCGTAGGGGTAATAATAACAGGAGTTCGACTATGCAGCACGGAATAGTTAAGTGGTTTAACAATGCTAAAGGTTTTGGATTTATACTTCCAGAGGACGGCGAAAACGATATTTTTGCGCACTATTCGTCGATAGACATGGAAGGCTATAAATCACTCAAAGCCGGACAATCCGTAGAATACGACACAATAAATGGCCCTAAGGGCTTGCATGCAACAAATATCCACACTTCAAATGCAAATACGATGAGTAACCCAACTTAAAACGGTGACACAGGCTTCAAAGAATCGATGCCCGAAATAGAGGAAGCAAGATTTCTTATCGCTGCTTCCTTGTTAATTTCGACTGTTCAAAACTGAGCCAGATGCGGTCGCTTTAGGGTGCCTATATTAGAGAGCCTATATTTTTCATAGGTACAATCTCTTTTCGGGTGGACTGCAGGAAATTACATCCTTTCAATTATGGCATCTCCAAATTCCGAACACTTAACAAGTGTCGCACCCTCCATTAGACGCTCAAAGTCATAAGTCACTTTTTTACTCTGAATTGCACCGCTCATCCCCTTTATTATCAGATCAGCAGCTTCGTTCCATCCCATGTGTCGCAACATCATTTCCGCTGAGAGAATCAGAGAGCCGGGATTTACTTTGTCCTGACCTGCATATTTTGGCGCTGTGCCGTGAGTAGCTTCAAACAGGGCAATGCTGTCACTTAAATTTGCTCCGGGTGCTATGCCTATTCCTCCAACCTGCGCAGCTAACGCATCCGATAGGTAGTCCCCATTTAAATTCAAAGTAGCAATAACACTATACTCGTCTGGTCGCAACAGAATCTGTTGCAACATCGCATCGGCGATGACATCTTTTATCACGATCTGATGATCATTTTTCGGGTCAGTTATCTTTACCCATGGCCCTCCGTCTATGAGCTCGCCACTAAACTCTTCAACAGCTACCTGATAACCCCAGTCCTTGAAGGCACCTTCGGTAAATTTCATAATATTACCTTTATGAACAAAGGTAACAGAGGGAAGCTGCTGATCAATCGCATATTGTATCGCCTTGCGAACAAGCCTTTGCGTCCCTTCTTTCGATGTGGGTTTTACACCGATACCACAATTTTCTGGAAAACGAATTTTCGTAACACCCATTTCTTCTTGCAAAAACTTAATGACTTTTATAGCTTGTGGAGAATCTGCTTTCCATTCGATACCGGCATAGATATCTTCAGAGTTTTCACGAAAAATAACCATATTTGTTTTCTGAGGCTCACGTACCGGTGAGGGAACTCCCTCAAACCATCGTACAGGTCTTAGGCAGGTATAAAGATCAAGCTCTTGCCGTAAAGCTACGTTTAAGGAACGAAAACCCCCACCAACGGGAGTCGTTAGTGGGCCTTTTATCGAAATTGCATATTCTTTAATTGCATCGAGTGATTCGGCTGGGTACCAGTCTCCCTCGTATAGCTCAGCCGCTTTTTCGCCAATGTACGCTTCCATCCAGCTTATTTCTCTTTCTCCATCGTAGGCTTTTTTCACTGCAGCATTAACGACGCTAATCATCACAGGCGAAATATCCACACCTATGCCGTCACCTTCGATGTAAGGGATGATTGGATTGTTTGGCACGTTTAAAGAAAAATCTTTGTTGGCCGTTATCTTCTCGCCTTTTGGCGGAATTTTAATGTGCTGGTATGCCATGACAAGACCTCCTTTCGTGTGTCGAGTATAAGCTAATGCTTGAAATGTAAACGAATCTAAATCAACAAAAACTAGAACTATGTAAAAGCCCTCGTTTTCGACAAATCGAAAAAATCTAAATAGAAGCCAATGCCTTATTCAATGTTTGGCTAGGGCGCAGTGCCTTAACCGCTAAGTTAGAATCAGGATGATAATATCCGCCAATATCGACTGGCTTTCCTTGCAGGTCGTTTAACTCAGCAACGATTTTATCTTCGTTCTCGCTTAGTGTTGCAGCAAGCTTACTGAAGATACTCTGAAGCTCCGCATCATCAGATTGCTCTTGGAGAGCTTTAGCCCAATAAAGAGCCAAATAGAAGTGGCTTCCACGATTATCCAATTCACCTACTTTTCGTGACGGTGACTTGTTGTTTTCCAGAAACTTTGTGGTAGCACTTTCGAGCGTTTCAGCCAAAATTTTGGCCTTGCTATTGTTTGTTTTAATACCCAATTCTTCGAACGATACGGCGAGAGCCATAAACTCTCCTAAAGAATCCCACCGAAGATGTCCTTCTTCGAGAAATTGTTGTACGTGTTTAGGTGCAGACCCACCCGCGCCGGTTTCGTAGAGTCCCCCACCACCCATCAACGGCACAATAGAAAGCATTTTTGCGCTCGTCCCAAGCTCCATAATAGGAAATAAGTCAGTCAAATAATCCCGTAACACATTTCCGGTGACCGATATTGTATCTCTGCCGAGAATTAGTCTTTCCATCGTGACCCGGATAGCGGTTACCGGTGACATAATTCGAATATCGAGACCCTCTGTATTGTGATCCTGCAGGTACTTTTCGACCTTCATAATAATCTGCGCATCGTGCGGTCTATCCTGATCCAGCCAAAATATTGCTGGCATGTCAGAAGCCTTTGCGCGGGTAACGGCAAGCTTGACCCAGTCTTGTATGGGTAAATCTTTAACCTGACACATTCGCCAGATATCACCTTTTTCAACTTCGCTACTGATAAGCACGTGACCAGAGTCGTCGACTATACGCACAGCGCCATCGTCAATCATCTCGAAAGTTTTATCATGAGAGCCGTATTCCTCGGCCTTTTGGGCCATTAGACCTACGTTCGGAACCGTCCCCATTGTGACCGGGTCAAATGCCCCGTGAGTTTTACAAAAACTGACAACTTCCTGGTAAATAGTCGCGTAGGTGCTTTCGGGAATGACAGCTTTGGTGTCATATAGCTGACCGTCCGGGCCCCACATTTTCCCGGATTCACGAATCATTGCTGGCATTGAGGCATCAACAATCACATCACTGGGGACGTGTAGATTTGAAATACCTTTGTCCGAATTGACCATCGCTATTTTGGGTCGATTCAGATAACAAGCGCGAATATCGTCCTCTATTTCCGAGCGCTGCGACAATGACAGTTTTTCAATCTTTTCGTAGACATTACCTAACCCATTATTTGGGTTAACACCGATGCGATCAAAGGTTTCCGCATGTTTTTCGAAAAGATCTTTATAAAACACCGTCACCGCATGCCCAAAAACGATCGGGTGAGAAACCTTCATCATCGTTGCTTTGACGTGCAATGAAAACAATACATCAGTGGCCCTGGCATCTTCAATTTGCTGCTCAAAAAAATCACGAAGCGCCCGCACACTCATAAACATCCCGTCGATGATTTCGCCTTCCAACAGCGGAATATTTTCCTTTAACCGGGTGATTTTACCTTTTCTATCCGAAAACTCGATATTGACAGAGCAAGGTTTCGTCACCATCAAAGACTGCTCATTCGAATAGAAGTCACCATCTCTCATATGTGCGACGTGGGATTTGGAAGCCTGACTCCATACCCCCATTGAGTGCGGATTTTGTTTTGCATAATGTTTCACTGACGCTGGTGCTCTGCGGTCAGAATTACCCTCTCTAAGGACCGGATTTACTGCACTTCCCAATACCTTCGCGTATTTTTTCTTAATAGATTCTTCCAGCTCATTACCGGGTTCTTCCGGATAAGAAGGCACGTCGTAACCCTGCGACTGCAACTCTTCGATAGCTGATTTCAATTGCGGAATAGAAGCACTAATGTTGGGTAACTTAATAATATTAGCTTCAGGTTTGAGCGCCAATTCTCCCAATTCGGAAAGAACATCCGATACCTTTTGGGTATCGCTAAGTGATTCTGAAAAATTGGCCAGTATTCGTGACGCCAGCGAGATGTCTTTTGCTTCAACGTCGACACCGGCGGCTTTACTGAATGTTTGAATAATAGGAAGAAAGGAATAGGTTGCTAAGGCGGGAGCCTCATCAGTTATTGTATATACGATGCTCGGCTTTTTTGTTGTCATCTTATCTCCTATGTTTTGGCGAGGGGCGGCCAGTGGTCAAATAAGAGGGAGCTTGTGGTCGCCTTTTTTACACGAAACGTAAACCAATTCAATTATTTTTTTGCATTTCGAGTATAACAGTAAGCGCTCCGAACCGATAGCTGGTAAAATCACCGGAAATACTATTTGCCAGCCATTAAAAATGCCAAAAATCATACTGTTAAACAAGCCTTTTAAGGTGATGTGTCAATTTACGGACCAAGAAGGTCGTGCAACCTTGAGCGATTTTATCAGCACCAAAAACGTCTATGCTGCCGGAAGACTAGACTACGATTCTGAAGGATTGGTTGTTTTAACAGACGATGGAAAATTACAGCAGCAAATAAGCAATCCTAAAACCAAAATGAAAAAAACTTACTGGGCTCAGGTCGAAGGAAAGCCTTGTGAGTCAGATCTGGCACCTATACGGAACGGGATTCATCTCAAGGACGGTCCCTGTAGGCCTGCCAAAGTAAACATCATTGACGCTCCCGATGTATGGCCAAGAACTCCACCGATAAGAGCACGTAAAGAAATCCCAACGACATGGCTCGAGATTATCATCAGTGAAGGACGAAACCGGCAGGTTCGGCGTATGACCGCCGCGGCAGGATATCCCACGCTACGTTTAATCAGAGTTAAAATTGGCGAATGGTCGGTTCTCAATTTAGATCCTGGTCAAAGCGACACACTGGAATTCCATTCAGATATGAAATCCTCGACGAAGCCGAGGAATACCACTAAGCATCGTTCAAGGCTATAATTAAGCAATTTTTGTAAATGAGGAGCTGTAAAACCTACCATGAGTCATCCATCAACTCAGATCTGGCAACCCCACGTAACGGTGGCTGTCGTCGTCGAACAAAAAGGAAAATTCTTGCTCGTGGAAGAAATGTCTAATGGAAACATGGTTTTTAACCAACCAGCTGGACACCTTGAAGAACACGAGACCTTAACCGATGCAGCCGTTCGCGAAACCTGCGAAGAAACCGGTTGGACGATCAAAATAACCGGTATTGTCGGTGTTTCTTTACACGTATCTCCCCACAATCAAGTCACCTACCACAGGACTACATTTTTTGGTGAAGTTGTCTCTCACAACCCCGATCAACCGTTGGATGATGGAATTAAACGTGCGTTGTGGATGACCTACGAAGAAATGCTCGAAGAGAGAGAACGCATGCGCTCAGAGCTTGTTATTAAAACAGTTGAACAGTATCAAGATGGACATTTCTATCCATTGGGACTCATGTTCAATTAACTAGAACTTAAACTAATAGCTTACCTCTTATTATGGCTTTACATCATAAAACAAAAGTAATCGTCGGAATGTCTGGCGGCGTTGATTCTTCCGTGTCTGCTCTTCTTCTTCTTCAACAAGGCTATGTTGTAGAAGGGCTTTTTATGAAAAACTGGGACGAAGATGACGGTACAGAGTATTGCACTGCCAAAGACGATTTGGTCGACGCGCAGGCTGTCTGTAATACCTTAGGCATACATCTTCATACCGCTAATTTTGCCTCTGAATATTGGGACAACGTGTTCGAACACTTCTTGTCCGAGTATAAAGCTGGCCGCACGCCGAACCCGGATATTCTTTGCAATCGAGAAATTAAATTCAAAGCCTTTTTGGATTATGCGACCACACTCGGCGCAGACTACATCGCCACCGGGCACTACACTCGAAAAACCGGGACAGGATCAACGACCCAGCTTATTAAGGGCGCTGATAATAATAAGGACCAAAGTTATTTTTTGCACGCTGTAGGCTCGGATCAAATTTCCCGTAGTTTATTTCCAATCGGAGAACTGGAAAAACCTCTGGTACGCCAACTCGCAGAAGAACATGGCCTAATCACCCACGACAAGAAGGACAGCACAGGCATTTGTTTTATTGGCGAAAGACGCTTTAAAGACTTTTTGGAACAATACCTTCCAGCGAAGCCGGGCCTTATTGAAGATATCGAAGGAAACAACATGGGCACGCATACCGGCTTGATGTACCACACGATTGGCCAGCGTCAGGGTTTGGGGATTGGCGGAGTAAAGGGAGCGAGTGAAGCACCCTGGTACGTTGTCGACAAAGATATCGACCGCAATATATTAATAATCGCACAAGGTAGTAACAACTCAAGACTTTTTAATACGGGACTAACAACTAGTAATATACATTGGGTTGACGGCATCGAGCCGCATATGCCCTACTCCTGCATGGCAAAAACACGTTATCGCCAAGCTGACCAAAATTGTTCGATCGACCAAACAGCGGACGGGTATCAGGTCATATTTGATCAGCCTCAGAGAGCGATAACTCCTGGACAATCAGTCGTTTTTTATAAAGAAGAAGTGTGTCTGGGAGGTGGAATCATTGAAAATGCCTTTAATGTCCAAGATTCGAATTCGGGCCACTAGTCGGCAATACTGAATATCAGCATGCATTCAAATTCAGGGTAGTAAGGTCAGCCCATTAAATTCTAGACGTTAAGTTCTAGATATTAGGTCCAGAACATTAAATCCCAATGATTAAGTTAAGGAAGTCGCATTGAGCACCGCCAGCCCAAAACCGCAAGATATGATAAATGGACAGACCATTGCTCTAGCCGGAATTTTGCAGAGCACCCATCTTGTCAACCAAATTGCGACGACAGGATCAAGCAACGCAGAGAGTTTCAACCCAACTATCAATAGTTTATTTAAGTTTGATGCTGAAACGCCGATCAGTATCTTTGGAGGGCCTCAGGGAATCAACCTAGGCCTAAATATCCTAAAGGATATTCTATCCGGAAATGCGCAGCAGGATTATCGAACTCACATTCGTTACGCACTTGCGATTTTACATCTTCAAAAAAAAGCTGAAAAAGATAGTCAAATGATGGCGCTGATTCGCCGCCGGCTTGAACACGCATCGCTGAAAGCCGAACATTTTACGGACAATATCCAGGAGACGGCCACCAGCTGCGCTGCTATTTACCAGGACACCATCAGCGGGTTTAAGTACCGCATACAAGTCACGGGTAACGCCCATCAATTGCAGAACTCAACCAACGCTGACAATATCCGCGCTTTGCTGTTAGCAGGAATTCGTTCGGCTGTGTTGTGGCGACAAATGGGCGGACACCGCTGGCAACTGTTTTTGTCACGCAAGAAACTACTTAAGGCGGTAACGGAGCTTATCGAAGAATAATTTTACCTTTCTTTCTTATGCCACTTCAGAGCTCTGAAAATTGTTAAAAGTTAGTGTATTATTGCCTTCAATTCACCGCCTAATCCGAACCTTTATCTTTTCCCCTAAATAATCGTGAGAACTATTCATGGATCTATCAGCGCTTTCGGCCATATCTCCCATCGACGGTCGTTATGGAAGTAAAACCAAATCACTACGCAGTGTATTTAGTGAATTTGGCTTGATTAAAAATCGAGTTATCGTAGAAGTCAGATGGTTACAGCGGCTTGCTGAAATGCCCCAAATTCTTGAAGTACCGCCATTCAGCGAGGGTGCCAACAAACTTCTTAATGACCTCTTAGAGAACTTTTCTGAGGAAGATGCGCAAGCGATCAAGGATATTGAAGCAACGACAAACCACGACGTAAAAGCCGTCGAATACTTTATAAAAAGATCGGTAGAACAACACAGCGAGCTAAACGCCGTTAGTGAATTCATTCATTTTGCATGTACGTCGGAGGATATAAATAATCTTTCGCATGCACTGATGTTAAAAGCCGGTCGCGATATCATGCTTTTACAGATGTCCGGCATAATCGAGAAGTTGAGTTCAATGGCTGCCTCTTATGCGAGCATCTCAATGCTGTCGCGTACTCACGGGCAAACCGCAAGTCCGAGTACCGTCGGTAAAGAGTTTGCCAACGTTGTGGCGCGCCTGCGCCGTCAACTCGATCAACTATCAAAAGTAGAACTTTTGGGTAAAATTAATGGTGCCGTCGGTAATTATAACGCTCACTTATCTGCCTACCCCGACGTTGATTGGCAGGGAAATGCCCAGGGTTTTGTCGAAAGCCTCGGCATCGATTGGAATCCGTATACTACGCAAATCGAGCCACACGATTATATCGCCGAATTGTTTGACTCGATGGCACGTTTTAACACCATATTACTCGACTTTGACCGAGATATATGGGGTTACATCTCAATGGGCTTTTTCAAACAAATCGTCGTCGCCGGTGAAGTTGGCTCTTCAACAATGCCACATAAGGTAAACCCGATAGATTTCGAAAATTCGGAAGGCAATTTAGGGCTGGCCAATGCCATATTTTCTCACATGGGATCTAAGTTGCCGGTGTCGAGATGGCAGCGCGACCTAACCGATTCAACGGTGCTACGTAATATGGGTGTCGGCATGGCCTATAGCCTGATTGCCTATCAAGCAACAATGAAGGGCCTCGGCAAGCTGGAAGTCAACGAGCCCCGTATACTGGAAGACTTGAACAACAGCTGGGAAGTGCTGGCCGAGCCAATCCAAACTGTTATGCGACGTTATAACATTGAAGAACCATACGAAAAATTAAAAGCGCTTACCCGTGGTCAAAAAATTAACAGAGAAGTGCTGGACAAATTTGTGTCAACCTTAGATATACCGGAAGAAGCGAAGAATAATCTGAGAAATCTTTCACCAGAAACTTATATCGGCAACGCAGTCGAGCAAGTAAAAAAACTATAATTTGGTTTATGCCTCAACAATAGGCTGTATTTATTGCTCATGGGGCTCACGGATTTGAGCATGGCTAAGCTGGAAACCTGAGCGAGGATACGGTCTAATTAGGCCAACCCACTAAAGAATATACTATTCAAACCTATATTCCTCAGTAGCTGTCATTGAGAACAAAAGGCTTTTCCTTATTAGTGGCTCTTTACGCCTGAACAAGTGTAAACAATATGAATCAGCTCGATCATCCTTTGAATAACTTTGATGTCACCGATTTTTTAGAAAACTATTGGCAAAAAAAGCCACTACTTATTCGAAACGCTTTCGTTAATTTTCAAAACCCCGTTACACCGGATGAACTTGCGGGGTTATCCTGCGAGGATGACATCGAGTCAAGATTGGTGATCAACTATGATGACAATTGGCAATTAGAACACGGCCCGTTTTCTGAAAAAAAATTCTCGATGCTTGCGGAATCAAATTGGACATTACTTGTTCAAGCTGTCGATCACTACATACCGGAGGTCGCTGAAATATTAAATGCCTTTAGGTTTATCCCGAATTGGCGCGTCGACGATATCATGGTTAGCTACGCCACAAAAGGTGGATCGGTGGGCCCCCACTATGACCATTACGACGTCTTTCTATTGCAGGGTTCAGGTCAAAGACGATGGCAGTTGGGGCCAAAATATCACTCCAGTAGCGCACGTCTCGAAAACCCTGACTTGCGTTTGATTAAAAACTTTGAAGTCGAGCAAGACTGGATTCTGGACCCGGGTGATATGTTATATATCCCGCCCCTCTATGGACACTGGGGAACAGGCATTGATAACGACTGTATGACCTATTCCATCGGGTTTCGTGCTCCCAGTTACGCTGAACTTCTGTCAGGATTCTGCGATTTCACAATTGATACCCTTAGCAATGATCTACACGTTAGTGATGTACAAGGTGATAGTCCATCAACGCCGGGCGAAATAACCACAGAAACTCTCGATTCTATTAAAAACATAATACAAAACCAGTTTTCTGACTCAACGAAAATCGCTCGGTTTTTCGGCCAATACATGACTGAGCCGAAATATCACCCAAACAGTGAAACTGATTTTCCGACACCAATTCCAACCGATCGACAGGCTAACGATCAAACTGGTTTCACAGAGGAAAAATGGCTGGAAATATTGGCCGAAGATACTACTATTTATCGTGAAGCTGCCTCTCGTTTTTCGTTCACAAAGGTGAACGAGTTAGTGCTGTCTTTTGTAAACGGAGTCACTTACGAAAACGTCACTTATCAATGCATCGAGTTTCTATCTGCGAAAGATCGTTACTCGACAAATGAACTACAATCGCTCGCGGTAATACAGGCAAACCGCTTATTCATGAACCAACTATTCGATCAAGGAATCTTGTATATTGAGGATGAACTATTCAGTTAAACCAGTGAACTGGCATACCGGTCACTTGCAATTGTCAGAAATCCGTACCCAAGTTTTTGTGGAAGAACAATCAGTACCTGCAGACGTCGAATGGGATGGAAAAGACGATTCGGCGTTCCACTGGATTGCAGTCGACGACTCAAACACGCCTTTAGGAACGGCAAGAATGTTAGCTGACGGTCATATCGGACGGATGGCCGTGCTGAAACACGCGCGTAACCGTGGTGTTGGTAGAGCACTTCTGCAAAAAGCGATTGAACACGCGCGAACCCTAGATATTTACGAAGCTTACCTTTACGCACAAACTCACGCCGCAAACTTCTACCTGAAAGAAGGTTTTGTTATACACGGCGATGAATTTATGGAAGCCAACATCCCCCACCTCACGATGCGATTGACACTTTTTAAACAGCGATTGCTAGGCAGACACTCTGGTAATTTTCCTATCCTCGATTATAAGCTGTGTGCGGAACAACTAGTTTCTCAAACTCAACAAAAATTACTGATATTGTCTGCTGATTTGGACCAGCAGGTTTTTAACACAGCTACGATGGTTGACTATTTTTCCGTATTAGCTCGGAAAAGTAGATACACTGATATTCGACTTCTGGTCACCAATACTTCATCCATCGTTAATCGAGGACACCGATTACTGGATCTACAGAGAAGATTATCTTCGAAAATATCGATCAGGAAAGCTAGCTGCGAACCGCATTTGATAAAACAAAATCTGATCATCGCTGACAACATTGGATTTATTTGCCAATCAGTCAGTGAATATGAAAAGGTTTGGGGTAACTACAAAAATCTTCCGGTGGCGGAAACCTATGTCTCTGAGTTCAATGAACTCTGGGGGCAAGCATCTGAAGATCGAAATTTAAGTCTTTTGGGAATTTAACTCTCGAGCTTCAACTACTCCATCAGGCATCAGACCGGTTCTAGTTTTCAGAGCTCTAACTAATTCGATATATCCACTTGTTTTCCTTAACATTGAATCGGAAAAATGGAGAAAATACTTCGTAAAGGATCATTGTCCGCATTCCCCATACAATTAAATTTATAACTATTTTTAAGAATATTCGTTACACTCCTTTAATAGCGTTGTGTTTGATACTAATCGGCGCAACTAAGATCTCGAGACATTTTCGTTTTTCCGTCTCGAATTAGGATTGCGCAAATACCAACATTGATAATCTCGGGACGGCCTTTGAATTTGTCAACGACTGCACTGTCGGAAAGAACCGCACTCATATTACCTGGCGGTGGAGCTAGAGCTGCTTATCAAGTCGGTGTACTAAAAGCCCTCGCCGAACATGAGTCGTCGCTTGCGGCCGATCCATTTCCGATTTTATGCGGAACCTCGGCAGGAGCCATTAATGCCGTTGCGCTTGCCAGTAGAGAAGAAAGTTTCGTCGATTCCTGTCAGTGGTTAGAAAATTTGTGGCTAAATCTCCAAACAGATTTCGTCTACAGGAGCGATTGGACCGGAATTACGCGAAATGCCTGGCGGCTATTTTTATCACTAATTAATTCGGGTATAGCAGTCGGTAGACCGGTCGCTTTACTAGACAATCTACCCCTAAAGCAGCTGCTCCGGCAAAAAATTGATTTCTCGGGTATTGGCCGGAACATACAGTCGGGGAAATTAAATGCGGTATGCGTCACCGCGATGAATTACACCGAAGGAGTGTCTGTGAGCTTCTATCAAGGTGGACCGGATAATGCGGAATGGCAACGCTGGAGGAGACAGGGAATTCCCACACCGCTGGAGCTGAGACACCTGCTCGCATCCACAGCTATTCCGACGATTTTCCCACCGCAACGGGTCGGCCGCAACTATTATGGAGACGGCGCTTTGCGACAGCTGACCCCCATTAGTCCCGCGCTACATCTCGGCGCAGAGAAGATTTTGATAGTCAGTCCTACCGGCCATAAACGTAATTACGACAAACCATTTCGGCGAATTCACTCACCAGCTTTTGGGCAAATCATCGGTCACTTGTTAAACAGTGCGTTTGTCGACAGTCTTGAAACCGACATAGAACTCCTTGAACAGATGAACAAACTACTTGAACGGATTCCCGATGACATCGCGAATCAGGAGGGAAGACTGCTTAAGCCCATTGATATTCAGGTTATTTCGCCCTCAGAAGACATAGATGCCATCGCAGATGAATATGTTCAGACTTTACCGAGAAGCATTCGAACCTTTTTACGGATATTAGGTGGCAGCTCAAGCGACGGCGGAGTCAACGTAGCAAGTTACCTTCTTTTTACTCGTGATTTTTGCCAGCGACTAATCGATCTCGGGTACAAGGACGGCAAGGATCAAATGGAAGACATACTGTCATTTCTTCACAGCTAAATATTGACGTTCACCGCCTTACAAAACACGCAAACATCACTATTGACATAGATTCGATATTTTTAGGGTAAGTGCCATAAGAATGCAGGAGTTAGGGACATAGGGAGATAGAACTAGAGCCAAAGCCAGAGCTGCCTACTCAACAAAAGAAGAAGCAAAATCAGACACACGTTAATAGTAGTGATATTCAAGAAACCAAAGGACTAGTAATTGCTTTTTCGACCTTCTCGCTACTACCGCCGTCAGCGAAGAAAAACCTTGGAAGGCCCATAACAATCACTGCAATTCAGTCACAACCTGCTTGATGCGACCAAAGGACTGATGATGACCACCATCATGTGTAAATTGAATCCCCTTATCCTACGGCAACACGATACACTACGGCATATTAAGTAAAATATCCAAACGGCTGGTAAGTTATTGTATTATCGTCAATAATGACTTTGTAATGCCAACATTCAACATGACCGTTTTGCACTCCAGAACCCTTCCCTCAATACGGATTGACAGTTGAATAACTACTTATATCAACATATATTCCGACCGCCGGAAATACGTAAAATAGTCGTAGAACTACTTTCCGTCATTATTTGTCTTGCTCTCCTGTCAAGTCCAGTCGAATCTCGAGCAGATGCAGGCGTATCGGAAGAATATCAAATTAAGGCAGCTTACCTTTATAACCTAATAAAATTTATCCAGTGGCCTGTGGATCAGGCAAACCTCTTAGTAACCAAAATATGCGTCGTTGGATCAAATCCCTTCCTAACGCAATTGGAAAACTTAACCAGTCGCACGGCTAATGGCAGGCCTATCGAGATACTTTATAAACCTGCCATGAAAAGAATAGAAGATTGCAACATTTTGTTTATCCCCAAAAACTTTTCGGACTCAAAAAAACTATTACATTATATTACAGAGAAACCCATCTTAACGGTGGGAGAAAAACCCTCATTTCTCGAACAGGGTGGCATCGTAAGCTTGGTTGTAGCAAGTAATAAAGTACAACTGCACATTAATCAAAGTCGGGCAAAATCGGTTGGTTTTGAAATCAGCGGTAACTTACTTGAAGTTGCCAAAATCGTACAATAAACAGGTAAAAATGAACCAACTCGTTCTTCATATCAAAAACTTACCGATATCCAGAAAGGTTGCGTCTTTTTGCGTGTTGATTAGCCTGGCTAGCTTACTCATTGCGATGACCGCGCTGGCGCTTTACGATCGCGCGCAATTTCAGGAAAACAAGACAGACAGCCTAACCACTCTCGCCTCAGTTATCAGTAATCGTAGCTCCGCAGCGGTGGTATTTGACGATAGCAATTTGGCGGCAGAAAACCTGGCAACCCTTTCCCATGAAAAATCAATTGTTGCAGCCTGTATTTTTTCGCTGACGAACTTGCGGGATTTTGAAAGCCGGACAGTCAATCAACTCGCTGTGTATCCACATGAGAACGTCAAATGCCCCACCGTCAATTCTGTATCACGGGATGTTGTTCACACTGATAATTTGGATTTCATTGAACTAGTACAACCCATCATTTTAGATGACCTGGTCATTGGATATTTGTACCTCAAATCCAACACTCTAGATTTACAAACTATCCAAAACAATCACTTCGTCGTTTTCAGCATTATTGCATCGGTCGTATTCCTTATTACTCTGTGGTTTTCGCACAGATTTTCTCGTTGGATCTCAAGACCACTTTCTAAGCTGAGGCGAACAGCGGAAAACATTGCGAGCAACGACGACTACTCTATTAGGGCCAAAAAATACTATGACGATGAGGTAGGAAAAGTTGTCGACTCATTCAACCAAATGCTCGTGGTCATTGAGAGAGAAAATGAAGAAATTCGCAATAGTGAAGAAAAGTTTCGTTTAATTTCCGCCTCTTCGAAAGTCGGAATATTCCAGCTAGACATAGAAGGTCATTACGTTTTCGCGAACGATGAGCTTTGTACAATGACAGGTTTAAATTCAACCGACATAATGTCGGACAACTGGCTTTCCACCGTTCATACCGACGACAAATTGGCTGTCGAAAAGAGCTGGAAAGACATGCTCAATAATAATCGTGAAATTGATATTGAATGCAGACTTCACAATTCGAATATAAAGTGGATTAGCGGTGTTATTGGTTTGCTCCACAGTGCCGAAGGGACTCTACTGGGCTATCTTGGTACCATTCATGACGTAACCGCTGTCAAAACAGCCCAGATTCAACTAGAGAAAATGGCCTTTTATGATACTCTAACGGGGCTGTCTAATCGTCGACTTTTCCGTAACCGCTTAGAGCATATTGTCGGAAATTTGTCGCGCAAGAAGACCAAGATTGGCTTAGTATTATTAGATCTCGATAATTTCAAAGATGTCAATGACTCTCTAGGCCATGACGCAGGAGACACTCTTTTAACAATGATCGCCGATCGGTTAATGAAAGGCGTTAGAGTTGGCGATACCGTTTCTCGCCTCGGTGGTGACGAATTTGCTGTTATTTTTGCTGGAATAGATAACTCAATGATTGTCTCTAACATTGTCGAAGGACTGCTCAAGTCATTAAGCGTTCCGATTACTCTAAACGAGACTCAATTGCGCATCACTGCAAGTGCAGGAATTGCGATAGCCCCAAACGATAGCGACAATGCAGAAACGCTTATAAAGAACGCCGACCTAGCGCTCTATAAAGCTAAGGCGCAGGGAAGAAATTGCTTCCGGTTTTTCACGTCCCAAATGAACACAGAACTAATCGACTACCTTCGGTTGAAAGACGAACTACACCAAGCGGTTAATCAGCAAGATTTCTATTTAGTATTTCAGCCCCAAATTGGTCTGGCTAAAAATGCGCTCACTGGCTTTGAAGCACTTATCCGCTGGAAACACGCGACAAAAGGATTTATCAACCCAATGGACTTCATTCCAGCCGCAGAAGATACCGGTCTGATTATCCCAATTGGTCGCTGGGTTATAACGGCGGCCTGTCGTCAACTCAAAGAGCTCAAAGATAGGCAATTGATAACACCCGATGTAGTGATGACTGTAAATCTATCAGTCAAACAATTTCAGGATGAAGATTTAGTCAGTTTTTTATTAGCAACGCTGAACGAGTTCGAAATCAATCCCAATCAGTTCGAAGTCGAAGTAACGGAAACCTTACTGATGGAGAACCTCGACGAAGCGATATATAAACTTGAAGCAATAAAAAGTCTCGGGATATTAATTTCTATCGATGATTTTGGAACGGGGTATTCTTCTTTAGGTTATCTAAAACGATTACCCATCGATATCGTCAAAGTCGATCGGTCTTTTGTCACTGATATACCGGCGGACAAAAGCGATATGGAAATAACCGCAGCTGTTATCGCAATGGCTCATGGACTAAATTACCAAGTCGTTGCAGAAGGAGTCGAAACAACCAGCCAACTGCAATTCCTGCATAATTGTGGGTGTGACTACGGACAAGGTTATCTTTTTAGCCGCCCATTACCAAAAGCTGAATTGGTGGAGTACTGCCGCCGATACCCTCAAGATGGTTATCATCAAACGTCTGCGTAGCTTTCCACTTAATAAAAGAATTCGATAAAACAGGGCGAAATATGAGTATCCAATGGTTTCCAGGACACATGTACAAAGCAAGGAAACAGATTGAAAAAATAATTTTTCAAGTAGACCTTATAATCGAAGTGTTAGATGCAAGAATCCCCTATAGCAGCGAAAATCCAATGATAGCTGATTTAAGAGGAAGTAAGCCAACCATTAAAGTGCTAACTAAAAGTGATCTCGCCGACCCAACGGTAACTGAGCAATGGCTATCATTTTTTGAAAAGGAAAATAATGTAAAAGCGCGATCACTATCAATCGACACACCGGAATATACAAGGCAACTGACAGACTTAATTCGAAAGCTATTACCAGAGAAAGAAAAAAGCCACAAGACCATCAACGTCATGATAATGGGAATTCCTAACGTCGGTAAGTCGACTCTTATTAATACGCTTGCCGGTAAATCAATTGCAAAAACGGGGAACGAACCGGCTGTGACCAAAGGCCAACAACGGATAAATCTAAGAAACGGTATCATGTTGTGGGATACCCCGGGAATGTTATGGCCGAAGGTCGAAAATGATAATAGTAGCTACCGACTTGCAACAACCGGAGCCATAAAAGACACTGCAATGAGTTATGACGATGTCGCTTTTTTTGCTGTCGGCTTTTTCCTTGAGCTCTACCCAGATCTACTAGTCAAGCGATATAACCTAGACCCTCTACCGAACACAGAAATTGAATTTCTAGAACTTGTTGGAAAAAAAAGAGGGTGTCTTGTGTCGGGAGGACATGTTGATTATGAGAAGATATCGAAAATTATACTGTCTGAGTTTCGGTCGGGGTTAATCGGTCGAATATCCCTTGAAACTCCGCCTGTCATGCTCAGGGAAGAAAAAGAGGTAGCGCTCAAAATCCTAAAACGAAACGAAGAGAAGGCACTGAAAAAGGAATCCAAAAAACGCAAAAGATAAACGCCTCCGGCAATCTAGTCGATTCTATTTACTTTTTTTCTTGAACGGAGCGAATCCGTCAATAACAGTTGAGGTATCATTTTCACGAGTCTCGACTTTTTTCCTGGTACCTGCTTTACTGTTTGGAGTCGTTTTTCCAGAGACTTTTTTAGCGGGTACGCGGCCGCTACTTTTCTTCTTCTTCGAACTTATCTTCCCGGAGGATTTTAGTTTTTTCGGCCCTTTGAAATGTCCTTGTAGGGATTTTATTTGCCTTCGCTCAAAGGAGATTTGGAGATAGCGTTCAAGGCTAATCATCGAATTCCAATCTTCCGGCGCGACAAAACTAATTGCGTTACCTACTGACCCCGCTCTCCCCGTTCGACCGATCCTATGCACATAATCGTCGCCGTCACCGGGCAAACCAAAATTAATGACCAGGTCGACGTCATTAATATCCAACCCTCTCGCTGCAACGTCTGTTGCTACGAGCAGAGAAATCCTTCCGCTACGAAACATACCCATTGTTTCATTGCGCTCATCCTGCTTAATCTCACCATGTAAAACGTTAACTTTGTGCTTTTTACCCCGAAGTATGCCGCAAACTCGACTCGCTTGTTTACGTGTTTTGGTAAAGATAAGTGCTTTCGTGTGCGGCTCGTTTTCAACTAACCAAGCGACCAGTTTTTCTTTGTGCATATCGTTGTCGGCCAATACTATCTGTTGGCGGATCGACTCTGATTGACCTCGCTTGTTTCCTATCGATATTTTTTCCGGAGAATCCATGACTTTTGCTGCAAACTCGTTAACGGCTCGATTGTTTAATGTTGCCGAAAACATCAACCTCTGCTTAGCGTTACCACAGCTATCGCATATGCGCATGACATCATCATTAAATCCCATATCCAGCATACGATCAGCTTCGTCAATAATGAGCGACTCCAGATTGCCAAAATCGGTGCTCATTTTAGTGATGTGCTCTAGAAGTCTGCCAGGAGTACCAACGATGAATTCAGGATCTCGGCGCAGCATAGATTTTTGATACTTGAAATCAGCCCCCCCCGTAATGAGCCCAACTTTAATGTGGGTGTAGCGCGCTAACGACTGACAATTCTTAACAATTTGTTGAGCTAGTTCACGCGTTGGCGCTAGAATTAACGTTCTTGTACCGGCATTTTCGCCCTTGTTGTCGAGCATTCGTTGCAGAGTAGGTAATAAATAAGCCGCTGTCTTCCCCGTCCCTGTTGAAGCACTCACCAATAGATCGATACCATTGACTATTTTCGGAATAACTACCGCTTGCACTTCAGTAGGCTGTTGATATTTCAACATCTGAACAGATTTCAACAATCTTTTATCAAGTAACAACTCAGGAAACATAGAAATCCGGTGATATGTATTGGTGTAGGAACTAAGCCCGCCATTTTCCCTCATAAAGAGTAAAACCACCAGACTGATGGGCTTGTTATTAACAATTTATGTCATTTTTTGGGTCAAAACGATGTTAATGAACGTCAACGTAAAATAATGCCTGCGGCCCGGAATCTCAACTTTTCAGCGTTGACATCTGGCCCGGGAGATTATCAAACATAGAATTCCTGGAATGCCTAAGTGGAATGCCTACATTGAACTTCACGCATCTCCCCTCCGGTGCCAATTTGCTGAACTTCAGCTCGGTAGGACCCTACTCCAGAAGGAGCAATTCCGCTGCAAAATTTGCGACCGGTAAACTGACAGAGTAGCGCTCTGCTTCCGTCGCTGCGGTATACACTCTGTAGCTGCTATCGAACGAGAGACAACTCAGAATTCGTCTTGGCTGCCCATAAACGCAATCGGAAAATCCATCTAGGATGAAGTTCACAGTGTTAAATTTCGGCAACTACCGCTATCATGCAATATATTAAGGTCGTTATAAGCACTAGTCGGAGAAAACCATGGGATTCGCATTATCTGATTTACATTTAAGTAGCACAGCCTTTAACCAAAGTTGCTCTATCCCGACAAAACATACGGGAGAGGGAGAAGATGTTTCCCCAAACTTTTCCTGGTCTAATGGCCCTGAAAATACTCAAGCATACGCGGTTATCTGCCATGACCCCGACGCGCCATTAATAACGACAAAAGGCAATTATGGCTTTGTTCACTGGGTCTATTACAATATCCCAGCAACAATCAATACGCTGAAAGAAGGCTGCACTGAATACACAAATGGGATGACAGATTTTGGCAAGCAGATATACGGCGGACCAATGCCTCCTAATGGCCACGGTCAACACCACTATTATTTTTGGATACTAGCATTAGACAAAAACGTTGTTGTAGAACCAGGACTTACCATGTATGAACTTCTGGCACAGGTTGAACCCAACGTTATTGGCATGAATCGACTCATAGGCCATTACCAAAGAGACTAATATCAACGAAGTTGGTTTGGTCTACCTACCAAGGAAGGTGCATTGTGGCTTCATTTTCGCAATTGCCCTGCCGGTACCGGATCTTTTATACGCAGGTGGCCAGTCTATTCATCAGCACTAGGGTCGCAAAGGCTATTCCTGTAAATAGGGAGCGCTGACTACACGGTATTCATCTATTTTTGGTATAATAAAGAAGGCGCGGCAATTCTTCAGTTTGGCGCTTTATGCAATTTCGCACGTATCATTTTTGCACCCCGAGGGTAGCAAAACGACGTGACATTACAACGTTCGCTTTTTAAAAGATGTCGGGTTGTGTTTTCATATAAATGATCAATTACCCAATTTGCAATTTTATCCCCGGGTCGTTTGGTGGTTAATACCCAAGCTTTATTATCGTCTTGCAAACTATTCATTGTGTCCATAGAAATCTCGCTATTTGCCAGTTAGCTTTTAGTAGACTACACCCAATATCGAATCCTTTCCTGTACGAGGAAAAATACTACCAAATACAAATTGTCATATTATTATTGTGGATTTTTTTACAGCGCATTTTTTACCATCAAACGAGAGTCATTGTCAACAATTTCTTAAACTTAGGTCATTAATCCAATGTAAAGGATTAATCATTCATTTTGGGCAAAGGGAATGGAGCAGACATGCTCAAGAATAGTCACCGAGCCACTTCCAACAAAATTCATAAACCCATCAAAATCAGCCGCATTACCTAACTCGAGGAAAATTCCGACTTACGGTATCGGAATAGCTCGCTCATTTTCCACGTTGTAATCGCCTTCCTCGGAGGTCGCTAAGCATTATTCGAATAATTCCATGCATCACTACCCGGACGAACCTGTTACAATAGCCGATTGTCAAAACTATATAATTGAGCCAATTTTGTCCGAATTTTCTTTTTCACAGCTAAACCTTCCGCAAGATCAAATTGACAACCTAAATAGCCTTGGCTATTTGGAAATGACGCCGATACAGGCAAAGTCATTACCGCCAGCTCTGGCCGGAAGAGACTTAATTGCGCAAGCGAAAACCGGAAGTGGAAAAACCGCAGCATTTGGCCTGTCCCTAATTGAACGACTGAACCCGCGCTTCTTTGGTGCGCAAGCACTCATTCTCTGCCCCACTCGTGAACTGGCCACACAAGTCGCTAAAGAACTAAGACGGTTAGTTCGTCATCAACAAAACATCAAGGTCGTTACTCTTTGCGGCGGTCAATCTATCGGTCCCCAAATCGGTTCACTGGAACACGGGGCACACATAATTGTTGGCACTCCCGGTCGAATTAAAGACCATTTGCGAAAAAAGACTTTGTCCATCGACAGTGTTAGTACTTTAGTTCTGGATGAGGCCGATCGTATGCTTGCTATGGGATTTATTGACGATATTGAAACCATAATCGAAGGGACGCCAAGTAGTCGCCAGACTTTACTCTTTTCAGCGACCTACCCCGATGACATTTCGGATTTAAGCGCTCGATTTCAACGTGACCCACTGCAAGTGTCGGTAGAATCAATACACAGTGATAAACATATCGATCAACGGTTCTTTATTTGCGACCGGGACAAAAAACACGAGAGGTTAATGCTACTGCTATCGACTAGCAATCTCGAATCCTCGGTCGTTTTTTGTAATACCAAACAAGAGACAAAAGATGTTTCTCGATACCTAAATGACAATAATGTTTTTTCACTTGCCCTTCACGGCGACCTCGAGCAGCGCGACCGGGACCAAATTCTGGTGCGATTCAAACAACAAAGCTGCCGCGTACTGGTAGCAACTGATGTCGCTGCAAGAGGGCTTGATATTGAGGACTTACCGGCAGTAGTCAATTTTGACTTGCCTCGCGATCCCGAAACCTACGTACACAGGATCGGGCGCACAGGTCGAGCAGGAAAAAAAGGAATTGCGATCAGCCTGTTAACAAAATCCGAACTATATAAACTAGAAAAAATAGGGTCATATCAAGAAAAAAAGTTCAGCCATGAAACCATCGAGCCCGTACCTGTAAGCATCAAGAAAATACCGCCTCCTGCCTTTATAACACTGAGCATTGCCGGTGGCAGAAAGGACAAAGTAAGACCTGGGGATATTTTGGGCGCGCTTACAGGTGACGTCGGTATTGACGGTAGTGCCGTCGGCAACATAGAAATCATGGACTATGTTGCCTATGTCGCCATAGATCGCAACCAGGCAGACAAAGCGCTGGGACGCCTTATCAATGGAAAAATTAAAGGACGGAAATTTAAAGTCAGAAAGCTCTAAATAGGCCAAAAACCACATAGAACATTCTGGAAAAAAAGACTGCTTGCATTCCCAATTAGAAAACTAAGTTGATCGAAGGATCAACATACAGCCGGAGAGATAACGCTAGTTATGGTAGCACCTGAAAGAGGCTTCTGCACGAGCGCGACAGACGGAGAATAATGGCTTCGGACTATTTACACCCTGAGGGATGACTTACTCTTAGGAGCTGTTTAACCTTAGGAACTATTTATCCTTAGAGACTATTTACCCCGAGAGACCGCTTAACCTTAGTGCCATCATCCTTATGACTACTTACTAAGATCACTCAGCGTTTGGCTTATTGCCAAGTGTAATATGTTTCGGGCCAGCGACACTTTGTTGACCACTTACGCCAGAGTTAACATGTTCAATTTCACCACCTGAGCTCAAAAACGCAGCGGTTTGTTCCTCGATAGAAAGAGATGTTTCTGTAGCTGCGGGCGCTTTTTTCTTTCCGACCTGTGTTTTAGGTTTACCTGCCATTTGACTGCCTTATAATTATGTTGGCCAACTATTATACCTTAAAACCACACTAAAGGGGCTTTGTTTTGGCGTAACGACTAATTTTTAACGAAGTATCACGTAAACTTCACCTGCACTTTTTCCCTCCAATCGCCCAAAAGCGTAATTCACTTTCGCAGGGAAATCTTCCCGCTGACATAATTTTTCCGGTTCCCTTAATTTGCGTTCAACAAAAGAAATCTTGAGAACAAGCAACATTTAAAACTGGCAATGTTTAGCTGACTAAAGGTCTATTTCGACTCGATACCATGTGACAACTATCAGTTGATCCTCTACTCGCACGGAGAATCCATACAGAGCAAAGTGGCCTGTTTCTGTCCAGACGATTCCCTCGACGCGAATAGTTCAACGAACTTAAATTTTTACGGAACCGGACTTTTCAATGGCCTAGAATCTTTAACCAGCTGGAATCTCCCTAGAAATAGACATTTTACTGGTCGGGAAAAAGGTAACCTCAATGAGGACGAATAATACAGCATCACCCTCAAACAGAACCAATTCAAAACTACCAGCTAGGCTTTCGCTTGAATGAACCCCCCTTCCTTATTCACGCGAAAGACGAAACGAGAGACGAAAGTGAAGTATAGAAACTAAACTTAGTTCACTTGTACAACGAGTTTTCCGAAATTCGCACCTGTAAATAGCCCCAGAAACGCGCTAGGTGCGTTTTCTAGCCCTTGCACAATATCTTCAGGATATTTGATTTTTCCCTCATCCAACCAACGACTAACATCACCAACAAATGCCGGAATTCGATTCGAATAGTCGCTAACAATAAGTCCTTGCATTTTGATTCTCTTTGTCAAAATTAGGCTTTGTAGTACGCTCATACGATCGGGTCCGGGCGGCAGCGATGTTTGGTTATAGTGGGCAATTAGACCAATCACCGGCACTCGAGCATGAACATTAAGTAATGGCATAACAGCTTCCCACGAACTTCCGCCAACGTTTTCATAGTAAACATCGATACCGTCCGGGCATTCTGCGGCAAGCTGTTGAGCCATATCGTCGTCGTAGTGACTGACGCAAGCATCGTAACCAAGTTCCTCTACAGCATATTTACATTTCTTCGCTGCGCCCGCAATTCCGACCACACGACATCCCTTCAGCTTCGCTATTTGACCAACGATTGCACCAACCGCGCCGGTCGAAGCAGCTAATACGACCGTTTCACCTGGCTTAGGCTCTCCGAGATCTAACAACCCAACATATGCAGTTAATCCCGGCATTCCGAGTACACCCAGCGCATGAGAGGTTTTCTTAATACGCGGATCAAGCTTCATTACTCCGCGACCATCAGAGATAATGTAATCCTGCCAACCGGCATAGGAAGAGAGTAAATCGCCCTCCGCGAAGGCTGAATTGCGAGACTTAACAACCCGACTGACTGTACCACCAACCATTACCTGATCTAACTCTACTCTCGCGGCATAACTCTCTCCCGCGTTCATACGGCCTCGCATATAAGGATCAAGGGAAAGATATTGTGTCTGTAACAACATCTGGCCGTTACCTATTTCCGGAACCGGAGCCTCAACCATTCTAAAATTATCAAGGGATACCTTTCCGACCGGTCTGGATGCCAAACGAATCTGTCGGTTCATTATGGGGGCGGCGGTTAATTTAGGAGTAAGGGTCAATGCCCCTATTGCTCCAGCCGCATACTTTGTAAAGCTTCGACGATCTATAGACATATCTGAACTCCTTTCTTCATGGTTTTATTTTTGTACGTAACACTATTGCCGATAAATTTTTTATTCTCATTGCGATCCGTAGCCTTTTCCCCTGTACTCCAATCTCTTCCATAATATAAGGCAGCAGACGGCCTAACATTCACCGCATCGAAAAGTTAACTCATAAAGCCCTTAATCGCAATTGCCATCTTAGAAACACACCCTCTGCCGCGGTACTTGTTTGAGGTGGTCCAGTTGCGATAGTGTCCCGGCGCACGCTACCGATAATGCCTACCTTTCGTCACATCCGGATTCGAATCATCACGTATCTATCATTCCATTCATTCTTCGCTATCTCCAGTAATTCGGACTAACATTACACTTCGATGCACACGAAAATCGAAGTACAGTTTATTCGAACCGCTGTGGTTATTAACAAGCAGGAGAGTTACTACAACATTTTTTCCTCCTAAACCATCGAAAACGCAGACCATAATAATACTGAGAAATTTAAGAGCAAAATCTATGTCCAGACAATTCATCGACTTATCAATTTTTCTTGAGAACGACGTTATATCAGATCCTCCCGGTGCCCGACCGCATATCGAATATGTCACACATCAGGATTCTGTCGATAGCATCGCTTCTTTTTTCCCCGGCTTAACGGGCGACCAACTACCCGACGGTGAAGGTTGGGCTGTGGAGAAAATCAATCTAAGCACTCACAACGGAACACACCTCGACGCTCCGTGGCATTTCCACTCCACAATGGACAAGGGACAGAAGTCCCTGACTATTGACGAAATTCCGCTTGAGTGGTGTTTTCAAAATGGCGTCAAACTCGACTTTCGCCATTTTGAAGACGGCTATGTCGTCACCGCAAACGATATCAAAAGAGAACTGGAACGAATAAATTATTCGCTGCGCCCCTTGGATATAGTTGTCGTCAATACCTCAGCGGGGAAGAAATATGGCAGCGAAGATTATGTCTCCAGTGGTTGTGGTGTCGGGTATGAGGCAACTATCTTTCTACTCGAACAGGGTGTAAAGATTACCGGAACAGACGGCTGGAGCTGGGATGCACCGTTCGTCCATACCAAAGACAAATACCTTGAAACCGGAGATGCTTCTTTGATATGGGAGGGTCATAAGGCGGGAAAAGATATGTGCTACTGCCATTTAGAAAAACTCCATAATTTGGAGGCTTTACCCTCCCACGGTTTTATGATTTCCTGCTTTCCCCATAAAATACGGGCCGCCTCCGCAGGCTGGACTAGAGCTGTCGCCATCATTGATGAATGACGCTATCTAGCCACAAGGCTCCTTATTTAATTAATCGCGAATGCAGCTTAACTGCTGCTTGGTTTTATGCGGAAACGATCAAACCCAGGAGTTTTCATTTACAATCCTCTGACTCACTGACCCCAGCGACCGGAAATAGAATCTGTACAGGAGCTTCGGAAGAAATTGTGTAGAGGAAAGTGACCGTAAAACAACAAGTACTTACAGACAACTATACGTCTATAATACCCGCCATGTTTTATAGAGTTACTTTGAAAGATGCTTAAGAAAACCATTAAACTGCTATATTTAGGCTTAGGGGTCACCTGCACAGCGCTGGGTTTTATTGGTGCTTTTCTACCGGTGCTTCCGACGACGCCCTTTCTGCTTGTCGCCTTGTGGGCCTTTAGTAAAAGTTCACCCCGCTTACAGCAATGGCTATACCATCACCACCGGTACGGAACGACACTCCAGGAATGGTTTGAACACGGAGTCATTAGTGTTAGAGTCAAAATCATTGCAATTACGGCAATATGCTTAAGTATACCGACTGCCTATTTCATTACGGAAAGTAAGTCCCTCCTGCTGTTTCATGTTCCTATTGTTGTACTGACAGTAATATACTTATACACCAGGCCTTCAAAAATCGATGCCTCCAACATCTAGGTACGAAAGACTTGTGCGAAGCACACCGACTATTTACCTGCAGCATACGTGGAGCCGATGTTAAAAGAACTTGGTTAGTCGGCTTGCGAAAAAAGGTAAATTACCAGTAAAAACGTAATGAACCAAAAGGAAGACACAAGTTTCCAAAACAATAACGTACTCGTTTTCTGTTCGACCTTAGGATCTTCTTTTAGGAAATCGGGATTGGGGTGAGTTAAATCGAAAAGCAAATTCGGAATATTAGAATAGCGTTGCTCGGGGTCAAATTTAACTCCTTTCTCTAACGCTCGGTCGAACCACTCGGGAATGACTGGATTGAAAAGAGAAGCTTTTTGATACCTTAACCTGTCGTACTCGAAAGCTGTGGTACAGTTTTCTACTTTGTCGCCATAAGGTAATTTACCCGTAAATACTTCGTAAGTTATGGTCGCTAGCGAATATACATCTCCCTGTAAACCCGCGTTATGGCCCATCAAATATTGGGGGTCCGAATACCCGGCAGTCCCTAATGCACTGTCTATTTCAAGGGGCCGATATTGTTCTGCAATTCCCGCGACAAAAACTGATCCAAAATCAACAATTTTAACATCTCCCTTATTTGTAATAAAAATATTGGCGGGCTTTATATCCTGGTGAATCGCTTCATTATCATGAAAAGCCTGCAAACCTTCAGCGACGTCCTTAATAATACTTATCGCTTTTTTGGGGCTAGGTAACGGGTGCTGCTGGATCCAGCTATCAAGTCCGAACCCTTCGAGATATTCCATCAGATAATAGAGAAACGTACGCGGTTTCGTTTGCCGAAAGACAGCAACTACGTGTGGATTATGTATTCGACTGCCGATCCATTCTTCTTGAATAAAGCGATCGATGTAACTGATATCATCTTCGAAATTTCGAGATGGTGTCTTCATCGCAAAGATTTCACCAGTTTCCATGTCTCGGACTCGATAGAGCTGGCTTCGACTGGACGCAAAAACTTCAGCCTCTACATGATACCCATCGATCTTCATTCCTGCAGATAGAGAGGGAGGAAAAGGAAGTCTAGTTAATTTTGTACTGTAATCGTCAAGGCTTTCTTCTGGCAACTCCGTGACGATCGCAACGACCGCGCTAATATTATCGTCACTGTCATTGTTTAAGGCATTAGTTTTTAATGAGTCAGCTATATCGTCAACTGAAACGTTAGAGGATAAATTGGCGGTAATTTCATCTTCACTTAAAAAATCATGAATACCGTCACTGGAAACTAATAGGCGATCACCTTCCTCTAATGATATTTTTCCATAATCTACGTGCAGGCGGTTGTCCATGCCTAAAGCTCTGGCTAGAAAAGATTTTCCGTCTATTATTGTCGCTGTATGGTCACGCGTAATCTGTGCAAGTTTTCCAGCACGAAGATGATAAATACGACTATCACCGACATGAAAGAAATGCGCGGTCTTGCCCTTGATTACTATCGCACTAAAAGTACAAAGGTAGCCCTTACTTTCCGTCGCAAATTCGTGACTTTTTCGATAAAGCTTTAAGTTAATTGTGGAAAGTATTTTTTCTCCGCACTGACTTACCGACCACGTGTCTGGCGTATTGTAATAATCGTTAGCGAAACAGGTGATAGCCGTGAAGCTGGCTTCCTTACCAGCCTCAGCCGAAGACACACCATCAGCGACCGCCAATGTAATGCCTTTATTGCTGAGTAAGTAATCATCAGCGGGAACCTCAACAATGGCGTAATCTTCATTATCAGATTTACGCCCCTGTATGGAACATAGTGCAGTATCAAGTTGCAAACTACCCACACATCTACCCTTTAGCAATATTTGAAACGCTAACCTACATCAATTAGCTCGACAGTACCATCGGGAAGAACTTCAGAAATCTGCCCTTTAGGTTCATCCATCATCATTGCAATAAAAAACACAAACATGGCAGAAGCGCCTATCACCAAAAAGAAGGTACTGTAATCGACAAAACTTAACACGGTTAAATAGGTTACCGCACCAACATTTCCGTATGCGCCCGCCATACCGGCTATCTGACCTGTCATACGACGCTTGATTAATGGCACAACAGCGAAAACGGCTCCCTCTCCCGCCTGGACAAAGAAAGAACAACACATTGTTGATATGACAGCAGCGGGAAGCCACCACCCTGAATCAACCTGGGCTAACACAAAATATCCGACCGACAATCCCGCAATTAACATCATCAATGCTTTTCGGCGACCGAGCTTGTCAGAAAACCAACCACCGGTAGGACGCGCAACTAAGTTCATAAAGGCAAAACCCGACCCCAACAATCCTGCTGTTACAGGAGATAGGCCTTCAAAAGTTTCCAAAAAGAATAAAGGGAGCATCGAGACCACAGCCAATTCTGAGCCGAACGTTACGAAGTAAGAACAATCGAGAATGGCAACTTGCTTAAACTTGTATTTATCAAGTTCTGGGACCCCCTGGTCTAAGTGCTCTTTATTTACTTTCCATATTTGACTGGTCTGAAACAAAAACAGAACAACGAGGAAAATCCAGATAGCATTAACCGCTGTCTCCGACAGAAGAGCAACTCCTGCCGGAGATAATTTCCAAGCCAATACCGCAAGCGCCAGATACATGGGTATATTCATGATTAGGTAAAAATACAGATCCCCCATACTGGTTACTTCCAGCCCTCCAGATTTCTTTGGCTTGAAGTAGGTAGACCCTTTCGGCGTATTTCTGGCTACGCGGTAATAAACAAACGAATAAAGCCCTACTATCACACCGGTTGTAGCGACTGCATACCTCCATCCGTTTTCACCGCCGTACAGTAACGCTAAGGTTGGTAAGGTCATTGCGGCAGCGGCTGATCCAAAGTTACCCCAACCGCCGTATATTCCTTCTGCAATGCCGACGGTTTTGTGGGGAAACCACTCACCAACCATTCGAATGCCAATCACAAACCCTGCGCCGACAAATCCCATCAAAAAACGAAATAGCGCTAATTGCTCGTAGGATGTTGAACTCGCAAACAAAAGACATAGAACGGAAGAGATCATTAACAAACCCGTATAGACATGCCGCGGCCCATATTTGTCGACTAGAATACCAATCACTATCCTGGCTGGAATCGTCAATGCGACATTCAATATCAATAAGGCTTTTACTTGTTGTGTCGTCATGTTGAATGCTTCAATCATGAACACCATCAAAGGTGCGTGATTGAACCATACGGCAAAGGTTAGAAAAAAGGCGAACCAGGTGACGTGAAGTGTTTTAATCTTCGGGTCACTGATGGCAAGCATGTTGAGATTGTGCTCGTGATGCATAACTCTTTCTCCAAATATGCAATCGATAGGGTATGCGGCTAGTGTGCAGCATATTAGTTGCTGCACTATTGACATGTATCAAAGCAGTGATTTTTATAAAATCCACTATTATTAGCCGACAAAAACCAACTACTCCTAAAGAGGTATATAGGCGTCTGGTTACTTCCTAGGAAAATAGAATGAAACTAAACCATAGGTGGTATAAATTGTTCGTAATGAGCGAATCAAAAAGAAATTTATTCTTTAAGAAATTTATTTCTATTTTGGATTGACGAGGAATTGGTTCACTATAATGGTACTTAAAAAGAACAGCTGGTCGAATTATGAACTATAACAATCCGGGCGCCCGAACTGCACTTTGCATCGCGACGGTCGCCTTTGCCGCGAATTTTTCCGTGTGGACGCTTTACGCGGCTATCGCGTTCTTTATCGAACCAAAACTCGCTCTGTCTAGCACTGATTTAGGGATACTTTTGGCAACTCCGATGATTACCGGCGCTGTTTTACGCATCCCGGTCGGGATGATTGTGGAGTACTATCAGCCAAAAACCATATTTATATTGCAGATGTTATTCGTATCGCCCGCACTTTTTATACTACCGCACGTAAACAGCTTTTCTGCTTATTTACTCATTGGACTTTGGATCGGTGTTAGCGGCACATCATTTACAATTGGCATTCGATATATAAGCGATTGGTTCGACAGAAAGCAGCAAGGTACAGCGATGGGGATTTTTGGTGCAGGGAATGCAGGCGCGGCCATTACTCTAGCCGGCGTACCGATAATGGTCGATTTTTTTGGCTGGGAACAGGTCGGCACGATTTACGGCTGCGGCGTTTTAGTCATGACTTTTTTGTTCTACTTAATTGCACCAAATACACCAAAACACCTTTTACCTGACGTACCAAAATCTTTGTCCGATCAACTCGCGCCAATCAAAATCTTAAGAGTCTGGCGGTTCGGATTATACTATTACTTCGTTTTTGGAAGTTTCTTAGCGTTAATTTTGTGGCTGCCTCAGTACTACCACAATGCCTACAATCTCTCGATGCCTAAAGCGCTCGCTTTTACCCTGTTTTTTGTCGCAACCTCTAGTATGGTGCGAGCTTTGGGCGGTTGGTTTTCTGATCGATATGGTGGCCGCACTGTGAATTGGAGCGTGTTTTGGGTATGTTTAATCTGTCTGTTTTTCCTGAGCTATCCACCTACAACCATGACTGTGCATGGGGTTAATACAGACGTGGAGTTGAAAATAGAAATAAACGTGTGGCTCTTCACCTCACTAATGTTTGTTATCGGTATTGCGCAAGGGTTTGGTCGCGCTAGCGTTTACAAAACCATCCACGATTACTACCCTCAACAAATGGGTATAGTGGGTGGACTAGTCGGCGCAATAGGTGCACTTGGAGGCTGCACTCTTCCGATAATATTTGGGTTCGCGACTGATAAGATAGGAATATATAGCGTTTGTTTTATGATTCTGTACGGCGTTCTTGCAGCATGTATGATAGCAATGTATTTAGGCCTTAAAGCCGACAGGTACCAGCAGAGAGTAGATGAAGCGATGAACCACAATTTCCTTGATGACGACTGAATTTTTGAAATTATTGACTCAACAGATCTAACGCAAGAGCCTCTGCAACCTTTATTCCGTCAATTCCCGCTGACAATATGCCGCCTGCAAAACCAGCACCTTCGCCAGCGGGATACAAACCTCGAGTATTATTTGATTGAAAGCTTTTATCCCGCGTTATGCAAATCGGTGAGGAGGTTCGCGTTTCAACAGCCGTTAATATGGCATCATCCATTGCGAAACCCCTTATTTTTTTGTCGAAAGCAGGAATAGCTTCGCGAATTGCCTCAATAGCATAGTCTGGCAACGCTTTAGACAGGTCCGCTAATTTAATTCCCGGTTTGTAGGATGGTTCTGGATGTACCAAGTCTACAGAAGGTTTATCTCTAAGAAAATCACCCACCAATTGTGCCGGTGCCTGGTAGTTTTCCCCACCTAAACGATAAGCATTCTGTTCTAACTTTCGCTGCAAATCTATCCCGGCTAAAACATGCTCCGGATAATCTTTTTCCGGAGAGATGCCAACTACTATAGCAGCGTTAGCATTTCTTTCATTTCGAGTGTATTGGGACATTCCGTTTGTCACAACGCCGCCTTCCTCAGAGCTTGCAGCAACAACAGTACCCCCGGGGCACATGCAAAAACTGTAGACGCTGCGGCCATTTTCACAATGATGAACAAGCTTGTAATCTGCAGCACCCAGTATGCTGTTGCCCGCCTCATCTCCAAACCGCGCTCGATCAATAACTGACTGAGGGTGCTCTATTCGAAATCCTATCGAAAACGGTTTGGGCTCGATCTTCACACCAGTATCGTATAACATTTGAAATGTGTCGCGCGCACTGTGTCCCACGGCCAAGACAATATGTCTGCTCTCTAACCGCTCTCCACTACTGGTCGTTAAGCCTGTTATTTGCCCGTTTTGGCTTCCGCGAGATGACCGGTGAATGACCTCAACTTTTTGCCCAAACCGTATTTCGCCCCCCAACTGAACTATTTCGGCTCGTATGTTCTCGACCATTTTTACCAGCTTAAATGTTCCGATATGCGGCTTACTCACATACATTATTTCTTCAGGCGCACCCGCTTTTACAAACTCTGTAAGCACCTTTCGTCCCAGATATCGCTTATCCTTAACCTGACTATAAAGCTTACCGTCTGAAAATGTGCCGGCTCCGCCTTCACCAAACTGCACATTGGATTCTGTATTTAGTATGCCCTTCCGCCACAAATTCCAAGTATCTTTAGTTCGCTGTTTGACATCTTGACCCCGCTCTAAAACGATTGGCTTCAAACCCATTTGCGCCAAGACTAAAGCGGCCAAAATTCCGCAGGGACCAAAGCCAATAATTATAGGGCGCAGTTGATTGCTTGCGGGGAAATCTACGTCCGCATTAGTGACAAAATGATAACTTGTATCCGGGCTGACTTTAAGAAATGTCTGCCCTGTAAAGGTTTCAAGCAATTCCCGCTCTAGTTGACTGTGAAGAACTACGTCTAAATGATAAATCAGCGTTATATTGCTTTTTTTTCGGGCGTCGAAACTGCGTTTATAGATTGTGTAAGAAAGTAAATCCTTTATTTCAACGCCTAGTTTTACGGAAATTGCAGCGGATAACTGATCATCGGTATGATCGAGAGGAAGTATAATGTTGTTAAGTCGCAGCATAGTAGATTTCAGCGTTATCAGAGTAAATATACGGTCCTCAGTCTACCATATTTTGCCAACTTCGCCGATGCAACCACTGCTTTATATCGTGTTTAAACGTAGTACAGCATGAAAGACTACTGCGTTTGGTTGATCGTTCTGCTACAAACCATTTCCTTGACCGCAAACACAGGATTGACGCATCCAATCAACCACAAGATAACAAGGTTTGCAGATAAGTTAGACTCTGGGAACAGATCGACGACTGCAATGAAAAGCACTATCGCGGGTATTCTATAGGATGCGGCGGCGTTCAATACACGAGCGGAAGCAAGAGATTGAATCAATTGGCATAAATTGACTGTTCGACAGCTTTACAGAAACGACTCAATTTTAACCGAACAATTCATCGAGCTTGAACCACTCTAACGGGCTACCTGACTGTTGAGATACTTTTAGCATTTTTTCAGCCACCTCGCCGCCAGTTATCGGACGAAACTGGCGAAATGCGGGCAGTAAACATAATACTGGTAGAATGATATTGCCAAGCTTCTCACCGATACGAACATCAGGCCTGTCACCGACTAGCAGTGAGGGCTGAAAAATACTGATACGAGAAAAGTCCAGACTTTGCACCTGCTGCTCCAACTGCCCCTTCATCTGCAGGTATTTGTTGTTGCTATTGACATGCGCACTTGCAGATGAGACTAAAAGATAATGACTCACACCTTGATTCGCCGCTATCTGCGCCACCTTATACTGAAAGTCGAAATCTACTTTGCGTTGGGCTGACAAGGATCCTGCCTGCTTCCGAGTGGTACCTAAGCACGAAAATAGAATGTCGACACAAAACAATTCGGAGTAATCATCTAGACGCTCAAAATCGATAACATGATTATGAACTTTTGAACTGGAATGACTACTTGGGCGCCGTGTCAGCGTAATGATTTTATTGATGTTAGGCGTTTCTGCAAGTTGATCTACCAATGCCGTTCCTACTAGCCCGGTTGCGCCTACCACAATTGTCGAATAACCCATTCTAGAGGCCTATTGTTTGTTCGAAGTTAGCATAATATGGAAAAAGGAACAGATCATCAAATTGACTGCAGAGAATAAAAGAACAGCCGCAAATGATTACCAAAATAGCGTTAAAAATATGGGCTCGAAAAATCAGAACGAACTAGAATCAATGCCCCATAAAATTCAACTCCCACTAAAGCTAACAATAGCAGAGCTGACTGGCTCGCGCCTAGAGACCGTATAGGCACACTGCTACCAGCTGCGGCGGTGTTGCTTTATGTCTTTCAAAGAAGCGGTGCCGGCGAGCTGACGGCCCAATAGGGAAAACGCAATGGTCAAACCAAAGCAGAGTTATAATGAATCTGTTAAATTTAAGTCTAACGAAAAAAGAAATAATGGGGTGGACGATGGGGATTGAACCCACGACCACCGGAATCACAATCCGGCGCTCTACCAACTGAGCTACGCCCACCATTAAATCGATAAGTCATCGCAACCGACAACTAAAGTGGTCGGGGTAGAGAGATTCGAACTCCCGACATCCTGCTCCCAAAGCAGGCGCGCTACCAGACTGCGCTATACCCCGATGACGTTGTGGAGAAAAATGACGCCTCCAAACGAGGTGCGCATAATACTCAGCGAACGACTATACGTCAACGGTAAATCACTCATTTTATTTTTCTTCTTCCACTTTGCCTAGTTACGTGGTCGTGAGACAATAGGATTAAGTAAATTTCTCTCAATTTCAATCAGCTCTATCTTAACAAAAGGATCAGCAAGCATGACCGCATTGGTATTAGACGGCAAATCCCTAGCAGGCCAATGGGAACAACAACTCAGTGATCGTGTATCTGTTCTTAAGAATAAAGCTGACGGTAAGACGCCGATTCTCGCCACCATTTTGGTAGGCGCTGATCCGGCTTCCGCAACATACGTAAAAATGAAAGGTAATGCTTGCCGCCGGGTTGGGATGGACTCGATGGCCATTGAGATGGGAGAGAGTACGACTACCGAAGAGCTACTCAACACCATTAAGGAATTGAATTCAAACGACGATGTGCATGGCATATTGCTGCAACATCCAGTCCCTGCCCAGATCGATGAGAGAGCGTGTTTTGACGCGATAGCCCTTAATAAAGACGTCGATGGCGTAACGTGCTTGGGTTATGGCCGTATGGCAATGGGTGAGGACGCCTACGGATGTGCGACTCCTAAGGGTATAATGAGAATCCTCGAGCACTACAAAATTGAACTGGAAGGCAAGCATGCAGTCGTTGTCGGTAGAAGTCCTATTTTGGGAAAACCCATGGCCGCAATGCTGTTGGAAGCCAACGCAACGGTCACGACTTGCCACTCTCGCACCAAGAACCTCGACGCCCATATTAAACAAGCCGATATCATTGTTGGAGCAGTGGGAAAACCCGAGTTCATAAAAGCTGACTGGATTAAGGACGGTGCAGTGGTGATTGATGCAGGCTATCACCCTGGTGGTGTAGGCGATATCGAGCTTGAAGGTATTAAAGATCGCTGCTCTGCCTACACACCAGTACCTGGAGGAGTTGGCCCAATGACTATAAATACGTTGATATTCCAGTCGGTTGAATCAGCAGAAAAATCATTTGGGTAATTTCGAGCCTGCCTGTAACAGGCAACTGGATTCCTAAATACCTAAGCTAGGACTAGAGAACAAATTTTATCGATCTGACACTGTCTTGTGTGCCCATGTTCAGAGGGCACACGAGTAATCAGGATGTTTTTCTCACGGTACGATCAACTTGACAAGTTTCTTTTAGACTTCATGCGTCTATGGGGCTTGTTAGAATGATGCTAAAACTCTTATCAGTTGCCGATAGTTTCTCATGAGAAGTAAGCTACTCCCTTCAGGCTCTCTTCCAGCCTTCCCTTGTCAACACCACCCCGCTTTCAGTTAAATTATCTCGTATTTGGTCAGCAAGCGAATAGTCCTTATCTGCACGAGCCTTTTTCATTTGAGCAAGGAAATCGTCAATTTCTTGATTCGATAACGAACCGGCCGCTTCTTCAACATAAAACCATGCTTCGGGATCTTGTTGCAAAATACCTAAGAGTTCAGCCGCTTTTAGAAAAACCGATTTCGATTGCTCTTGCTCAACCCCACTCGCCGATTTCATTGTTTTTCCCAAAGCGTGAAGCTCTCGGATAACAACGGGAGTATTCAGATCATCGAGTAGAGATTGATAAATAATTGTTTCGCTAATATCGACAGAACTATTAATCGGAACGGATTGGCACTCCCGTAGGTATCCGTAGAACTTGTCGAGCGCCTTTTTGGCACTATCCAATAACTCGATAGAGAAATTGAGCTCCGACCGGTAATGTGCTGACAAAATCGCGAAACGAATGACTTCGCCAGAGTAGTGATCGAGTAAATCGCTAACAAGCCGAAAGTTACCTAACGATTTAGACATTTTCTCGCCATCAATATTAATAAAAGCATTATGCATCCAGTATCGCGCGAACGGCTTACCATCGTGTGCACAAGTACTCTGGGCGATCTCGTTTTCGTGATGTGGAAACTGTAAATCTATCCCGCCGCCATGAATGTCGATCGTTTCTCCGAGATGCTTTTCGATCATTGCAGAGCATTCGATATGCCAACCCGGACGCCCTCTTCCCCACGGACTGTCCCACCCAGGCTCAGTTTGAGACGATGGTTTCCATAAGACGAAATCCCCAGCATATTTCTTGTAGTCCGCGACTTCGACCCGCGCACCAGCTAACATATCGTCTAAGGACCGGTTCGACAATTTTCCATAAGCATCCATCGACTGAACATCAAATAGAACATGATTTTCAGATAAATAGGCATGATTGTTATCAATCAACACAGCAATCATGTTTATCATTTCGTCAATGTGCTCGGTAGCCTTCGGAACCAACGTCGGCTCCAGATTGTTAAGTTGAGCCATATCTTCAGAATAAGCCGCCGTAAACCGAGCTGTTAGATCGCCGATGCTTTCATTATTTTCTTTTGCCGTACGAATGATTTTGTCGTCGATGTCGGTAATATTTCTTGCGTAAACAACGCCGGAATATAACGTTTTTAATAAGCGGTATGCCACATCAAAAACAATTGCGGGTCTGGCATTTCCTATGTGCACCCGGTTATAGACTGTCGGTCCGCACACATACATTGTTACCCTGTTTTCGACTAAAGGGGAAAAGGCCTCCTTTTTGCCACTAAAGGAATTGTATATTGTTAATGTCATGATGCTAGTTTACTCAGTAATTACGAGGATTATGACCACTCTCGGCTTCTGCCTATACGGAATGTTTTTAGGATTATTTGATAACAAATAGCTTATTTATTGTCTCGCAAACCAATCGTCATATTAAACACAGGATTTTCACTGGTGTAATCGTAGCGATCGGCAACGAAATACCCCTCTCTCTCAAACTGAAAAGTCTTTTCTCCTGTCGTTTTTGTCAATTCCGGTTCGACCCAGCAATTGTCGATAGTTTTGAAGGAGTCTTTGTTTAAATACTCGATGAAGTCTTTGTCGCCACGGTCAGGAGCTTCATGAGTAAAAAGCCTGTCATATATTCGGATCGTTGCTCGCCTACCGTGGCTTACCGAAACCCAGTGCACAACTCCCTTGGGATTGACGCCATCCTCCGGATTTACACCCAGTGTATTCTCAACAAGAATCGCATTAATCTGAACAATATTTCCCTGCTCGTCCTTTTCGAAATCCTGTGCCTCGATGACATAGGAATTTCGCAAACGAATTCGCTTACCCGGAGTAAACTTTTTCTTGAATTTTTTACTGTACTCTTCCTTAAAGTCGGCCCGGTCAATGTATATTTCGCGGGTAAACGGGACCGAGCGATCCCCCATGTCACGATCGGGATGCAAAGGAATCGTTAAAAGCTCCATTTTATCTGCGGGATAATTAGAAATAACCACTTTTAAGGGATTCAAAACAGCCATCGCGCGCGGAGCAGATTTGTTCAAGTCATCCCGAACGAAAAACTCCAATTGGGCGATATCCACGATACCATCCGTCTTTGCAACGGCTAAACTATCGCAGAAGTTTCGCAGCGCATTTGCACTATAGCCGCGACGACGTAACCCGGAGATCGTAGGCATCCGTGGATCATCCCAACCAGAAACAATACCGTCATCCACTAACTGTTTTAGTTTCCTTTTACTGGTGACCGTATAGTTAATATTGAGCCGCCCAAATTCAAACTGCCTCGGTTTCGAATTAACCGGCAAGTTTGCAAGAAACCATTCATACAGAGGACGATGATCTGCAAACTCCAGGGTGCAAACCGAATGAGTCACGCCCTCAATCGCATCTTCCTGTCCATGGGCAAAATCGTATGAGGGGTAGATACACCATTTGTCACCAGTTTGATGATGACTTATTTTCCTAATTCTATATAGAATAGGATCACGCATATTCATATTGGGCGACGCCATATCGATTTTTGCCCTTAAAACACAGGCGCCTTCAGCAAATGTCCCAGCACGCATTTTTTCGAACAAGTCCAAATTTTCCTCAACCGAACGATCGCGATGTGGGCTATTTTTACCCGGTGCTGTTGCCCAGCCACGATGTTCGCTAGCTTGTTCAGGCGTTAAATCACATACGTAGGCATTTTTATTTCGTATCAAATGTAAGGCCCAATCGTAAAACTGGTCAAAATAGTCGGATGCGTAACACACTTCTCCACTCCAGCTAAATCCGAGCCATTTAACGTCTTCTTTGATCGCGTCCACAAATTCCTGCTCTTCCTTGCCGGGATTAGTATCGTCGAAGCGTAAATGACAATCTCCGCCGAAAGTTTGAGCTAAGCCGAAGTTTAAACAGATCGCTTTCGCGTGACCAATATGCAGATAGCCATTTGGCTCTGGAGGAAATCGAGTCACTACTTTATCGACTATGCCGTCAGCCAGCTCAGACTCGATTAAACTCGCAATAAAATTGTTAGCTTTGTTCGACGTTTCTGTAGAATCTAAATCGTTCATTGATTTCCCGAATTATTGCCATATATATTTGTGGAAGCCGAAAGAGAGGTTTCTCCGACAGGGCAAAACGATTATTATACCTTTTTTATTTCTAGTATTTAACAGGACAAACGCTCTCATGGTCATACTTAAGACAAATTACGGTGATATTACGATTGAACTCGACTTTGAAAATGCACCAAAAACAGCAGAAAACTTCATCCAATACGTAAAAGACGGATTCTATGACGGAACGATTTTCCATCGAGTCATCGATAACTTTATGATTCAAGGTGGTGGATTTGAGCCTGGCATGACTCAAAAAGAGACCCGTGACAATATTGAAAACGAAGCGGATAACGGATTGAAAAATGACTACGGCACTCTTGCAATGGCGCGTACCATGGACCCTCACTCGGCCAGCGCTCAGTTTTTTATCAATATTAAGGACAATGATTTTCTCAACCATACAAATAAAGACTCGCAAGGATGGGGTTATGCCGTATTTGGTAAAGTCACTGATGGGCTGGAGACAGTCGAGAAGATTAAGGCCGTAGCGACAACAATGGCCGGAGGACATCAGGATGTTCCCGCTGAAGACGTCGTCATTGAGTCTGCCGAAGTGACTGAATAGATAATTTAGCCTTTCTCTACGAGCGGCTCAACCACCAATCTGCTATCACGAGAGTTCAAAGCCAACTTATGACAACTTTGTTCATTTCTGATCTTCATTTGGATCCAACGCGCCCGGATATTACTCGGGCGTTTTTGGAGTTTCTTCGTAATGAAGCCAGTACTGCGGACAATCTGTATATTCTTGGCGATTTGTTCGAATCGTGGATCGGGGACGATGACGACAGTGCCCTATCTCAATTAGTTATCCGGGCACTTCGCGAGCTGAATGAGAGTAAGACTGCAACATACATCCAACACGGCAACCGTGACTTTTTACTCGGCAAAACCTTCTTTGAACGTAGCGAGTGCAAACCAATATCCGACCCAGTCATGATCGATCTGTATGGAAAATCTGTACTTTTACTGCACGGCGATAGCCTTTGCACAGGAGATACCGACTACATCAATTTTCGATCGATGGTTAGAGGCCAAAATTGGCAAAACGAGTTTCTGCAACAGCCATTAGAACAACGTAGAGACATCGCTCAAAAAATACGCAACGCAAGTAAAGATGCCAACAGCAACAAACCTCAAGACATTATGGACGTATCACCAGATGAAGTACGCCACATTTTCCACCAGTATAAAATTGACTTAATGATACACGGTCATACTCACCGACCATTTATCCACCGATATTCCGATTCAGAAACAACCAAGACACGAGTTGTACTTGGCGACTGGGACGCTTATGCTTGGGTTTTGCGATATCTACCCGATCACAGCTATAATCTTGACAAATATGCAATAATCAAAACCCAATAACCAATAAATGAGTAATTATTCACAAGGAAAAATAATGAAAAAATTATTAATTACGTCAACCATCATGTTGTCAGTTCTATCAAGCACTGCTTCGTTTGCCGATGCAAAAGCCGCTATAAAACACCGTCAGGGAATTATGGAAGCCATAGGCGGACATTTTAATGCTTCCATTGGTACGCTAGGTGGTCCATCAGAATTTATGCCTAACCATAACTTTCATGCGCAATCTATTGCTGATCTGGCCAAGATAGCGCCTAAAGTTTTTGCTCCAGGCACGGGCGAAGGGAAAACTAAGGCGAAGAAAGCAATATGGTCAAAGCCTGACGACTTCAAAGCCAAAATGGATGATTTCGTCACGAACGCTGACGCGCTTGCAGCAGCTTCAGCAACCGGTGAAATGCCAAAATATATCGCTGCTGTAAAGAATCTGGGCAAAACCTGTA
>ENA-OSET01000574-OSET01000574.1-sediment-metagenome-genome-assembly--contig:-NODE-574-length-40862-cov-9.136153_pt1 | contig 40862 bp, 37 predicted proteins | sample MGYA00237882_ERZ534229 | MGnify/ENA primary metagenome ERZ534229 (study PRJEB26408, sample SAMN06266212) | sediment metagenome | isolation source: Hudson Canyon methane seep mesocosm | place: USA:Hudson... | reverse complement strand
TGGTTTTTCAAACCACCAACGTTGTCGGAGATCGCCATGTCATTGTCATTGAGCACTACAAGCATATCTGGTGCGATGTCGCCCGCGTGACTGAGCGCTTCAAAAGCCATACCTGCAGTAAGTGCTCCGTCGCCAATCACGGCAATAGCACGTCGTTTCTCATTTTTCTGTTTAGCGGCTAATGCCATTCCAAGTGCTGCACTAATAGAGGTGCTAGAGTGCCCTACACCGAATGCGTCGTAGGGGCTTTCACTGCGACAAGGGAAGGCGGCAGGCCCGTCATGCTGACGAATTTTTTGTAGTTCTTCGCGACGGCCGGTCAGAATTTTATGGGGGTAAGCTTGATGCCCAACGTCCCATACAACGCGGTCTTCAGGCGTGTTAAAGACAAAATGTAGCGCGATAGTTAGCTCGATAACGCCTAAGCCCGCACCAAAATGTCCGCCAGACTGGCCCACGCTATAGAGTAAGTAGGCGCGCAATTCATAACTTAGCTGCTCAAGCTGTTCTTCATCCAGAAGTCGCAACTGATTAGGCGATGAAATTTGATCTAGCAGCGGCGTATTTGGGCGCTGTAGAGGAATTTCTTGAAAAGCGGGTTGGTTTGGCATCACTACTTACATGTCTTAGAGCTGTGGCTGCGAAGTATAGCAGAAAGTGTTGGGAAATCGTCTGGTTTTTGGTCTACTCGAGGCTGACTTCGCTGACTCAGAATACTCGACTCACGATGTAGTCTGCGATGGCTTTAAGCTCAGAGGTGTCTCGTTTTTCGATCAGAGCCAAGGCAATCAACGCTTCTTGATGAAGGTCTCGTAGTTTGTGTTGAGCTCCCTCCAAACCGAGTAATGCTGGGTAGGTTGGTTTGTTGAGTTGTTGGTCAGCACCTTGCTGTTTTCCTAATGTGCAGGTGTCACTAGTGACATCCAATATATCGTCTTGTACTTGGAAACCAAGACCGATGGCATGCGAGTACCTATCCAACGCGTCTAGCTCGTGTTGACTAACATCTTCTGAGCAGAGAGCGCCCATTCGTGTCGCTGCGCAAATCAAGGCGCCAGTCTTGAGCGAGTGCATAGTCTCTAATTCATTGAGTGAAAGCGCCTTGCCAACGGATTCAAGGTCGATCGCTTGGCCTGCTACCATGCCTTTCGCACCGCCGGCTTTGGCTAAGGCATGGGTTATGTTCAGCGCACACTGTGCGGGTAATCGATCGCTGGCTTGCGTGGTGAGTTCGAAGGCTAAGGTTTGCAATGCATCGCCTGCAAGAATAGCGGTCGCCTCATCGAAGGCAATATGGCAAGTGGCTTGGCCGCGTCGAAGATCGTCATCATCCATGGCAGGAAGGTCGTCATGGATTAAAGAATAAGCATGCAGGAGCTCGATCGCACAGGCGGCTGGTAAGGCATGTGCGTGGGGAACGGCGAAGGCACGGCTAGTGGCTAACAGCAGAAGAGGGCGAATACGCTTCCCACCCAATAAGGTGCTATAGCGCATGGCATCACCAAGGCGAGAATGCTCTCGTGTATGGCTCGTAATGGCATCAGCCAACGCTTGATCAATGGTTGTTCTGTCGGCATCAAAAAAAGCAGGGAGCAAAAGTAGGCCTTCGAAATTTTATCTTAAGGGGTGTTGGGGTTGTTCAGAGGCTTTTCAGTCAGCCGCTCGCCTTCTTGGATTAGTTGCGAGACTCGTTGTTCTGCCGACTTTAAAGAGTTTTGGCAAGACCGCGTCAGCTTAACGCCTTCTTCGAATGCACTAAGAGATTGTTCGAGTGAAAGCTGGCCTTGCTCCATTTTGCTGACAATTTCTTCAAGTTGCTCCAACGATTTTTCGAAATCGCCGAGTGATGATTCGCTAGCTGATGGCATAGTGCGCTCTTAATTTTTTATCAATAAAGTGAAAATTTAACGGCCAAGATTGTATACGTTTTCTATACTAAAAAGCATGAAGTTTCATTAATTGAAGCTAAACTGATTCTATAAAACAGACAAGGCGTGTGGTTATTTGCCTAAGCTGTTCTAAAATATTCTGTGGTGATTGTTTTGAGGATGGCTATTGAGGGCCGTCTTCAAGACAAAGGTTTCACCATACTTTGGTCTCTTTTCATTTGTTCAGGAGTAATTAGTGGATTTAGCAACGCTTATAGGAATGCTGGGTGCGTTCGGTATCATTGTTTTTGCGATGGTACTTGGTGGCTCTTTAAGCATGTTCGCTGATGTTCCGTCGGTGTTGATTGTATTAGTAGGCTCGGTGTTGGTCTGTCTGATGAAGTTCCCGATTGGAACGTTTCTTACCGCGGGTAAAACCGCCGCTAAAACATTCACATTCAAGCTAGATTCGCCAGAAGAGTTAATTGCAAGTGTCGTTGAACTTGCGGATGCGGCTCGAAAAGGCGGTTTACTATCGCTAGAAGGAAAAGAAATTAGCAATGACTTTCTGAAGATGGGTATCGGAATGTTGATTGATGGGCACGACGCGGATGTTGTGCGTACGGTCATGACAAAAGATAAGAATATGGCGGTAGATCGCCATAAGACCGGTGCTAGTGTGTGGGGATCGTTAGGCGATATCGGTCCTGCGATGGGGATGATTGGAACGCTCATTGGTCTCGTTGCGATGCTCTCAAACATGGACGATCCCAAGTCCATTGGCCCAGCAATGGCTGTGGCGCTGTTAACAACGCTTTATGGCGCTATGTTAGCGAACATGGTGGCGATTCCTTTTGCAGACAAGCTAAAGGTTCGTGCTGGCGAAGAAGAAATGATTAAGTCTATGGCGATGGATGCAGTGCTAGCAATACAGGCGGGACAAAATCCTCGCGTTATTGAAGGTGTGTTGCGCACTTATTTGCCGGAAGGGAAACGTAGTACCGAAGAAGAATAAGTGATCGGACAACGTAAACCTAACGCATGATTTTTACCAATAAACCATAGCCGGAAGCCAGATGAGCGACGAAGAAGAATCCCAATGCGAAGAATGTATCCCCGGGTTGCCCGCCTGGATGGGGACGTTTGCAGATTTGATGTCGCTGCTGATGTGCTTTTTCGTGTTATTACTATCGTTCTCCGAAATGGACGTTTTGAAGTTCAAACGTTTGGCTGGTTCGATGCGCGAAGCATTTGGCGTGCAGAATCAAGTAGACGTCAATTCGATACCTAAGGGCACCAGTATTGTCGCCCAAGAGTTCTCTCCCGGAAAACCTGACCCGTCTCCTCTTCAAACTGTCATGCAAAAAACGACGGATTCAGACTCCCAAACGCTGGAAGTGCTGTGTGAAGCCGAAGTTGAAAAGGCGGTCGCTGAAATGTGCGAGAAAGCTGATGATCAATCCGAAGGTGAGCCGGTACAGGTTATCGTGGCGCAGATGGTTCAGGAAATGAAAGATGAGGCTGAATCCAAAGCGATAGATATTGCCGATAAGCTGCAAGAGGAAGTCGCTGAAGACATTGTCGAAATTGAAACGCGAGGCCGTAAGATTATTATTCGTGTGCAAGAGAAAGGGTCTTTCTCTTCGGGTTCTGCGCGCCTTGAATCTGAGTTTATTCCGATACTTGAAAAGTTGATCGATATCTTGAACGAAGTGGGTGGGCAAATTTCGGTGGAAGGGCATACCGACGATATTCCGATTAAGACCGCACAGTTTCCTTCGAACTGGCACCTTGCGACGTCTCGTGCTTTAGAGGTCGCAACGGGATTATTTCTAACGGGCGAAATTGATGAAGGGCGATTTTCTATTGCCGGATTTGCTGACTCTCAACCGTTGGTGCCAAACGATACACCAGAGAATCGAGCAAAAAACCGCCGAGTAGAAATAGTGCTTCAGGAAAAAACGGATGATCAAGTGAAACAAGAGGTCATTGATGCTCGTGACGTGTTAGAGAGCGGCTCTCCTGAAGAGAAACGGCGGATATTAGAGCTAGATCCGGCGGAAATTTTTTAAGCGCGGTAATATCGGTAACGAGAGACCCAACACAGAGGACCTTAGCATTGAATCAGGAATCGGAAAGACGGCGCTACTTTAGAGTGAGTGACTTGGTCGGTCTTAATTATCGCTTTATATCGACAGGAGAGCGAGATTTAGCCCTTGCGTCACAGCCGGCGTCGCTGAATAGTTTATTGTCGACGATGGAGTCTGAGATTACGGTTATTCTGCAATCGCTAAAGCAGAACAACCCGGAGCTTCAGCGCTTGCTTGAACTTTACAACGAAAAAATAAATTTGGCTTTTGGGCATGGTATCGCGAATAAAGAGCATGAAAATGCAAACTCGGTGAGAGCTTGTCAGGTCAGCATTAGTGCGTGCGGTATTGCTTTTCCATCGTTAGATCAAGCAGAGCTTGGCCAAACGGTGGCGTTAGATTTGACCTTGTATCCGAGTAATATGCGTTTGCAATTGATGGCAACGGTAATCTCTTGTATTGACTCCAGGCCTGCTGAAACCTCAGACCCCTATATCGTGAGAGCTGACTTTGATGCCTTGTCAGATAGTGACCAAGAGCTATTAGTTCAACATGTGATTAAACGGCAGGCGCATCAGTTGAAGGCGAAGCGTTCGTGAGTTTTATTGTTGAACAGGAGCGCGAAGCGTTCACTTGTTCTGGTGTATGGTTGCGCTCTTCTACGGTAAATCCTTTTTCTTTGCATAGTTCCACCCATGTTGTTGTGCGGGTCCCGTAGGCGGGACTGCGAATAAACACGGCCGACAGCATCATTTCTACCTCTTCCGAAATGCCTGTCTTTGGCAGTTCTGCTTTGTTTGCCCTAGTTTGGTCGAACATGACCTCAAAAAGTGAATCATTGCTGTCCCGTCGAGATGAAAGGTCGACGGCGGCTTTAAATGCGTTCTTAGCTCTCGTGAGTTTTGGCCACGGTGTATCGAGTAAGTGGTTACTGATGCCATAGGTACCCGGCGCCAGAGAGACAGGGTCGTTAGGAGAGCGATTGCTGCTATAACTCAATTGATTTCCGTCGAACAGTAAGGCGTTGAACCCGGGAAACTCTTCGTATTTTTCGCGCAATGAATAAGCGAAGTCTTGTGCGGACAAACGACTACTCAAAAACTGTCGAGGTATTTCTCCACGGGAGCGCGGTTTTGGAGTGTTATCGTTTTCGCGGTAATTGGTAACACATGCCATACGCCCAGTTGACGATACTGCCAGCCAAGTTCCTTTTTTTTCCAAGTCGCGGCCACCATAGATATGTGGCTCATCTGCCCATATATGTGCCGATTGGCTTGGTCGAGCGTGAAACTCATCTCGGTTTGAAAGTAACTTGAGAGGCTTGTCGTTGTCGGCAGCCCAGTCAAAAATAATTAAGCACATGGCGGGATCGGTTAGTCACGTAGCGTGTATTTCTTGTATGATAGCACGCGTTTATTGTCGGCACCGTTGCGCTAGCGATCACCTCAACTCAGGCACCGTATTTTGAAACCCGGAAACGTTAAATGTTCTTAGCAGTCTACTTGTTGGCCGGAGCATGCGCGGGTCTCGTTGCCGGATTATTCGGCGTCGGCGGCGGTATAGTCGTGGTGCCGGTATTAGTCGTGGTGTTTGAGTCACAAGGGTTCAATTCAGACATTTTGACGCATATGGCGATCGGCACATCCTTGGCAACGATTGTATTTACCTCTTTTAGCTCGGTGCTTAATCATCACCGTTTGGGCTCTGTTGATTGGCAGATTTTTAAACCGATGAGTGCGGGTATCGTTCTTGGCGCTGTGATTGGTGTGGTGACCGTATTGCAGCTAGACGGTGAGTTAGTAAAGAAACTAATTGGCGGCTTTGCAATTTTTGTGGCGTTTAAAATGTTCTTGCAGTCAGCTCGCGTGCCGACTAAAGACGTGCCACGAGGCTATGCAGTGATGGCTCCTGTTGGTGTGTTTGTTGGCTGGGTGTCTTCGATATTTGGGATAGGGGGCGGTACTTTAACGGTGCCATTCTTGTCTCGTTATAACCTCGAAATGAAGAAGGTCGTTGGCACAGCGGCAGCATGCGGCTTGCCGATTGCTATCGCTGGCGCATTGACCAATGTTGCACTGGGTATCGGTTTGCCGAATCGACCTGAATGGAGCTTAGGGTACGTCTATATTCCTGCATTACTTGGAATAGCGCTTGCTTCAACCTACTTTGCTAAAGTTGGCGCAAAGCTTGCGCATCGGCTTCCTGCCGACATATTAAAGAAGCTATTCTCGGTCACTTTGTTTGCCGTCGGCTTAAAGTTTTTGTTTTTTTAGGAGTTTATGGTTATGGCAGTGTCCTACCCGACAATCGATCCTGTCGCGCTTGATTTGGGAATTATCCAGATCCATTGGTACGGTTTAATGTACCTGTTTGGTTTTATGGCGGCGTATTTCCTTGGCCAGTATCGAGCCAAACGCGAGGGCTCGCCTCTTACGCCAGAGCAGGTAGGAGATATGATCTACTACGGCGCTCTCGGCGTCGTGATAGGAGGGCGTTTGGGTTATGTCTTCTTCTATAACTTCGGGAAATTCCTGGAAGATCCTGTTTGGTTGTTGCGAGTGTGGGAAGGTGGGATGTCTTTTCACGGCGGGCTTATTGGTGTTTTATTTGCTCTATTCTTGTACGCAAGAAAACTTAATGTGCAGTACATTCGACTCGTGGACTTTCTCGCGCCATTGGTTCCTATTGGTTTAGGACTCGGTAGGATCGGTAACTTTATTGGCGCAGAATTATGGGGCCGTGCGACTGATGCGCCATGGGGAATGGTGTTCCCGAACGATCCCGAACAGTTGGTGCGTCACCCTTCACAGTTGTACCAATTTGCGCTTGAGGGCGTGTTATTCTTCATTATTCTATGGTGGTTCTCGTCTAAACCTCGCCCGATGTACGCAACGGCAGGCCTGTTTATGGCCTGCTATGGTGTGTTTAGATTCCTAGTCGAATTTGTTCGAGAACCAGATGCCCATTTGGGGTTCTTGGCTTGGGACTGGCTAACGATGGGGCAGGTCTTGTCGACACCAATGATCGCAATCGGCATTGCCGGTATGGTGTATGGGTACAAAAAATTTCCGCTAAAAAAAGCAGTGTAAGGTAAACCAATGAAAGCGTATTTAGAGTTGATGCAAGATGTCGTAGATAACGGGGTCGACAAGGGTGATAGAACAGGCGTAGGTACTCGTTCAGTATTTGGGCGGCAAATGCGCTTTGATTTGTCACAAGGTTTTCCGTTGGTAACGACTAAAAAGGTGCATTTGAAAAGCATCATTTATGAGCTGCTTTGGTTTTTGAAAGGCTCCACCGATAACACTTGGCTTGCAGATCGCGGCGTCAAAATATGGAATGAATGGGCGACTGAGGATGGTGACTTAGGGCCGATTTATGGCAAGCAATGGCGCAGTTGGGCCGGCCCAGATGGTCTGGTTGTCGATCAGATTTCTGATCTTATCCAACAAATAAAAACAAAGCCCGATTCTCGACGTTTAATTGTTTCGGCGTGGAATCCAACTGAGCTACCGGACGAGTCGATTTCGCCGCAGGCAAATGTTGAACAAGGTCGAATGGCGCTTGCCCCATGCCATTGTTTGTTTCAGTTTTATGTACTTAACGGACGTTTGTCATGCCAGCTTTATCAGCGCAGCGCCGATTTGTTTTTGGGTGTACCTTTCAATATTGCTAGCTACACCTTATTGACCCACATGATCGCGCAGCAGTGCGACCTAGAGGTTGGTGAGTTTGTTCATACCTTTGGCGACTGCCATTTATATAGCAACCACCTAACTGATGATATCGTGCTTGAGCAGCTCTCTAGGGCACCAAAGCCGCTGCCCACGCTAAATATTAAGCGCAAGCCAGACTCCATTTTTGACTACGAGTATGAAGATTTCGAAGTGCTTGATTACGACTCGGACCCCGCTATCCGAGCCCCGATAGCGATATAGGAGTAATAATGAAGATTTCTATGATAGTCGCGATGGCCGAGAATTTAGTAATCGGACGAGAGAACAAACTACCTTGGTATTTGCCCAACGACCTGAAGTATTTTAAACAGGTGACGATGGGTAAACCGATTCTGATGGGCCGCAAGACCTATGAGTCTATCGGAAGACCCTTGCCTGGTCGCACCAATATCGTGATGACCAGAAGCCAAGACTGGTCAGCGGACGGAGTCAAAGTAGTCCATAGTGTTGATGAGGCATTAGCCTTGGCAACAGCGATTGCTGAAATAGACGGACAAGAAGAGCTAATGGTGATCGGCGGAGACCAAATATATCGTGCGGCATTGCCCAAATCGGACCGTCTGTATTTGACCGAAGTACATGAGACGGTTGATGGTGATGCATATTTTCCGTCAATCGACCGATCTCAGTGGACCGAACTTAGCCGAGAAAGGTTTGCGGCAGAAGGGCCGAATCCCTACGATTATAGTTTTGTTGTTCTTGAAAAGCGCGAGTCTTAACTTTTAAACAAAAGTTCGCCTCGTGCACCATCCGGTTTCGCGAGGCAAGCTGATGTTCAATAACTCTTGGTTATCACGTTTTATTCGTACCTGTGCGTTTCGTACAGTCTCCTTTGTTGTTTTTAACGTCCTTTTAATAAGCACTTACTTACATGCTAGTCCTTTTAACATAGAGTCTGCTGGTATGCAGGTTTCTGTCTCGAAAGTGGCGTCTGGCTTTTCTATTCCCTGGGGGATTGCTCAAATTGATCGAAACACCTTGCTGATCACTGAGCGAGGCGGAGCGGTATGGCGAGTTAATCGCTTTAGTGGCGTTAAACAGCGGGTAAGCGGTGTACCGGAAGTATGGCGAGAAGGGCAGGGTGGCTTGCTTGATATCGCAGTCCCGCCTGAAAGTGAGGACGAAGCGTGGTTTTACTTTACCTATAGCAAGCCTGTTTCCGGAGGCGGTGCGACGACTTTAGCGCGGGCGCGTTTGCCTTCAAACCAACTTAGCGATTGGCAAGACTTGCTGGTCACTCGCTCGACCAGCTCGGGCGGTAGACACTTTGGTAGTCGTATCGCGTTTGACGGAGAAGGGCATGTTTATTTTTCGGTGGGCGACCGAGGCGAGCGTGATAATGCTCAGAATTTAATGACTCATGCTGGAGCAATTTTGCGTTTGGACTTGGATGGCTCCGTACCGCTCGATAATCCTTATACTGCAAACAAGGGCGCTTTACCTGAGTTGTGGTCAGTAGGGCATCGTAACCCTCAAGGCATGGCGTTTGACTCTGCGGCCAAGCGCTTGTGGGCAATAGAGCATGGTCCGCGTGGTGGCGATGAGATTAACCTCGTTAAGCCGGGTAAAAACTATGGTTGGCCGCTTATTTCCTATGGTAAAGAGTATTGGGGGCCAGTCAGTGTGGGGGATGGCACGCATAAGGAAGGCTTAGAGCAGCCGGTTAAATACTATGTGCCGTCAATTGCGCCAGGCAGCCTACTTATTTATCGAGGCGAGGCCTTTCCTGCATGGCAAGGAAACTTATTCAGCGGTGCACTTAAGCTGATGCATTTAAATCGAGTGGTTCTCGATGATGAAGGGCAAGCAATCGGTGAAGAGCGCTTATTGAAGAGCTTGAATGAGCGAGTCAGGTCAATAACGGAAAGCGAAGAAGGCTGGATTTACGTTGCGACGGATAATGGCAACGTGTATGTATTAACGCCAGCTGGGAATAAGAATGAAAAAAGGCCCTGAATAGGGCCTTTAAAGGTTAGTACCTTTTGCCTTTTTGAAGAGGCTTATTGTGCAAGTAGCGTTTCTACGATTTCGATGCCCGCGCCTTGATGTGCTGCTGTTGTTGGGTGAATTTCATCCCAGAACAAAAAGCCTGTCGCTGCAGGGAAATCCGTGCAAGAAGGGTTGATCGCGCCGCCCTGAGAAAATACATAGATGCATGGCTCAGTGGTGTTGGTGAAACCAAAATCTTCAGCGTTTTCTAGTTGATCTGCTAGGAAGCTGAATAGGTCGTATTCAATAATATCAACGCCAGTACGATGTTCTGTACGAGCCAATTTACGAGCCAACTTACGATTGTATTTTGCAGACAGCTTAGTCGTCACTTCAGGAAGACGCGTCGCTTTACGGACCTGTGAATTAGTTTGAGCGTTAGCAAGTAAACCGCCTGATACTAGACCAGTCTCTGGGATAACACCGATGTCTGGCGCGTTAGAAACTAGGATGTGACGTGCGCCTGCAGCAATAAGTTTTTCAATTTGAGCTTGCTCTGAAATAACCGCAGCAGTTAGAGATGCATTGGCAGCTTGACGAATTGCTTGACGCTCTTCAGGTGTTGACGCAAACACAGTTGCTGCACGAATTTCGCGTGCTGCACGAATATCATTCCCACCGATCAGTACTACGTATAGTGCGTCTGCTGGCGCTTGTCCGCCATTGATTTGAAGGAAGGCATTTACTTGTGTTGGTAAGTTGATGTCCGGCGTTTGCTCATTGCCATCTTCATCAATTGCCTTAGCGCCCGCTACTGCAAAGTTGTTACCTGAAAAACCACCATTTAAGTGATCTGAAGGAGTTAGTGCTAGACCTAGTGCCCCAGCAACAATTTCTACGGCAACAGGGCCGTTGGTGAAACGTGAAGGCGTTCCGGCAGGTGCGCCAGGAGCCATGCTTAAGTTGCCGTTATCAGAAAGGCTATCGCCGAATACAAAGATATTAGTGTAAGCATTTGCGTGCATCGCAAATACAGAAATTACTAGCGAGGTGAATACCACGCCTAACATTTTTAGATTTTTCATCGCATAACTCCGAGATGGGTTGGTGTGCTTTATCATTATTTGGTTTTCACGCTGATGCGGATCATGGCTCAGGCCTCACTGCAAAGCGCCCATCAGTATCATGGCTCGGTTACGGTTTTGCACTGTCAAAGTAGGGCGTTTTAGGTCGCTTGGGTAAAAAAGGATAATATAAATGAGACCTGCTTCATAATTCTGAAAAGCAGTTGCCAGGCGGGCTGAGTCGGCAGTTAGGCAAAAAATTCTTCGATGGTTTGAATTTCAGAGCGGAGCGTTGCCGCGTCCTCCTCTGATAGTTCACATTGGCCGAGCACAAAATGCGCAGTGCGCACGACTGCGCGCCAACGGGGGCGATCTGGAACTGATTTGGCGGTCAAGTAGCGGTCAAATGTACGGGCTTTCACCGTCGTACCATCTACGTAAACACGCCAGCAGCGACTTTGTTCAGCTAGGTCAAATTTGGTTTTTCCGGTGTGTTGCTCCCACAAGCTCAGCGATAGACGAAGCAACCTGGCAATGCTGTCTTTTTGTTTTTTGGGGCTGTCTTGTTGTTGCGTTGACGGTCGCTCGGGCTGAGTATGCTGATCAACAGATTTGACCGCGATACCGTTGGTCGATGTCGCTAAGTGATCGTCGAGAATAGTGCTTCCTTTGAGTGCATTTTCAATAGCATCCATACGCTGGCGGCTGATGGAAAGTGCATCATGCAGATCTTCGATCGCAGACGATTGGCTGGGCTCGCCATTCGCTTGGTCAATGAATAGCAGTGTGTAAGAGTCTCGGCCTTGATAGGCGTGTCGTTTTGCTAGGACGCCCAGTCTGGAATCTTCTCTGTCCTCAAGTTGAATCGTGTGCTCGTCGAGGTCGTGAGTTGATAATGCCTGCTTGATTGCCGTCTCACTGTTTGGGCCAACTAGTTGTTCCATGGTCAAGCCGGTTAGTGAGCCATTCTTGCTGGGGCTAAAGTAGCTAACCGCTGCGCGATTGGCGTAAGAAATACGAAATGTTTCGTCCAGCCGAATGATGAGGTCTTGGCTTAGATCGAGTGCTTGCAACAATTGCGTGTTGTTGTCTTCTAGCTGCTCTTCCAATGCCGCTCTCAGACTCATTTCGTTGCGAAGTGTTTGGTTCTCTTGGTGCACGACCCAGTGCTTTCGAGCAAATAGCTGACTTTTAATCCTGGCGGCGAATTCTTGCTCATGAAAGGGCTTGATGAGGTAGTCGTTGGCGCCGGCAGACAGGGTCTGAACAATGTCGGTGACTTGCTGGCGGGCCGTGGCCATAACGATAGGGAGCTCGAAGGGGTCGAACTGCTCCCTTATTGCTCGACAAACTTCCAGACCGTTCATACCCGGCATTGTATAGTCGAGTACCACTAAGTCTGGGCATTTATTGCTGAGCGCTTTCAAAAACTCAATGCCGTTGCTAAATGTCTGAACATGGCAGTCTTGCGCTTCCAGCAGGCTTGTCATTAGCTCTCTATTGATCGCTTCGTCATCAACCGCATAGATAAGAGACATATTCTCGCGCGGACTATTAGCGTCGGGAGGAGACGCTGAGTCCTCTTGGTGAGTGACGGTAATGGAGTGAGTGTTTGGCATGTCCGCATGGGGCTCGTCGCGCAGGAGCGCAGGCGGAAGGGATAGCGATACACGAGTTCCTTCGCCGATTACGCTAGACAGTGTCAGTGAGCCGCCATGAAGTTCTACTAGTTTTCGGCTAATGGACAATCCAAGGCCGGTGCCACTGGCAGAGAAGTGCCCATCCAAGTGAGTTTGTTCAAATGGTTTGAATAGGTTTTCTAGCTTTTCGGCTGGAATGCCAACGCCGGTGTCGCTGATCTCGATTAATAGTTGGTCGTCAGCGATTCGAGCGATTAAACGAATGGCGCCAGCCTCGGTGTATTTCACTGCATTGCCGATAACGTTAAATAGCACTTGCTGGAGTCGAAAAGCATCTGCATTGATGTAGCGACATTCTTCATCAATATCGGCACTCAGCTCGACGGACTTGTCTAACAAGGTGCCTCTCAATGTGCCTAAAACGAGTTCCGACATAGCGACTAAGTCGACTTTAGCAGTGTGTAGTTTTAGCTTTCCATGTTTGATACTCGAGAAATCCAGAATATCGTTGACCAATACTCTTAGTCGCTCTGAGGTGTTCGCGATCAACTCGATTTTTTGCTTTTGGTCTGCGTTGAGGTTTTTGGATGCATCTTGTTTCAGCACTTTTGCAATCCCAGAAATTCCTTGCAGCGGTGTTCGAAGTTCATGAGAGGTGGTGGCGAGGAACTCATCTTTAAATTCATCCAGTCTGAGTAGCTCCTCGTTTCTTTTGCCCAGCTTCGACGTCATTTTTTCGACCATCGCGAGTGAACGAAGATAGCGTCGCTGTAAAGATATGGACTGTGAAATGACGAAGGCTAATACCCCGAAATGGGCAATGTTGTCGCCGCTAAGTATGCCGTTTGCTTTGAGCACATCGTGAGTGACTGTTAGCGCAAGAATTGCGAAACTTATGCCGAATGTCTTAACATTTTTGCCGCCCGCCAAGACTGTTTTGATGTACATAACGAGTGCAAAGCTTAGCGAGATCATCACCAATATCTGAAACGCAATGTTCAGTTCGGTATAAACGCGATTTGTAAATCCTAAGCAAATGAGAACAAATGGAGCAATCAGTGCCCAAGAAACCCTTCCTGTCCATGCCGGCACGTGTTGACGGTACATCGATGCGAAAAAATTCATGAATAATGCTAAGCACAAGTAAAAGCATAGGTGCTCGACGCGTTGCAGTGTTTCCCAGCTGAACCAGTTAAAGAGATAAAGAACGCGTTCGTCGATGAGGAGTCGTCGCACGCCAACGGCGAGGCAGAGTAGACCAAAGAACAAGGCCGGCGTTTCTTTGCGCCTGAACAGATACATTGATAAGTTGTAAAGCCCGATGGCCAAAAGAATAGCGCCAAAAAACACAGCTCCGATAATCGGCTTCTGATCGATACCGAAACGCCCCGACTCGTCCGTTAGTTTGAGGCTAAACCAGATCCCGCCTTCACGATAATGAAAGTTTGAAACATGCAGCACTAGCGTTAGGGATGAATCTTGCTCCCCCAAGGCTAAGACCTTGGGGCCAAATGCGGGTTGTTCTTGATGAGGAAATGTTCCGACTGAGCCCTGATGCACCAACTCTTTACCATTGACCCACAAACGGTAAGCACTCGGCATATCAGGTAGGTATAAGTAATAGTTGCGTGCATTGTCAGGGATTAGCACCTTGGTTTGATAGGTCATAACGCCGAGTGCCGGTGGCGAGTTTTCTAGCGAAGACTTTGAGCCCCATACGCCAGGTACGGGAAATTTTGTGAATGCAGGTTTTGTGGTCTCGATTTGCTCAGGGGAGAGAAGTTGGCCGCTGATGCTGTCCCATTGGCCATCTAATCTATGCGCAGTGCCGTTTCCCCATGAAGATTCTCGCAAGTCGATTTCAGCTGCGGTTGAAGCGTTCAACGGCAGGCTGTTGCAGGCAATCGCGATTAAAAAGAAAAGGCGGGATAACATGGCTTGGTTAGCTAAAAGTTGAGGTCGAGGTCCATTCTCGTGAAGTCCTGTTGGCAGTGTATGGGAGGCAACAGTGGTGTTCAATGTTTTGCAGGTCGCGCTGTGATGGAGTCTAGGGAATCAGTTGTTTTAAATCTGGCTATAGCGAGAAAGCATTTGATAGCGTCATAATTAGTTTAATAAAACGAAGAGCTGATAAGCGAAAATGCCCCGATATTTGATTGGAGAAATACCGGGGCATTTTATTCGAGTTTAGCGAGCTATACTGAGCTTACTTCAACATGTCTAAGTCGCGAACTCCGCCTTTATCTGCACTGGTGGCTAGCATTGCATACGCTTTTAGCGCGCCAGATACTTTGCGTTCGCGCGGAGCAGAGGGTTTCCAACCGTCGCGGCCTTTAGCGTCCATCGCTGCACGGCGCGCAGCGAGGGCTTCGTCGCTAATGTCGACATTGATGCTGCGCTGAGGGATATCAATCACAATATCATCACCTTCTTCGATGAGCGCGATAGCGCCACCTGATGCTGCTTCTGGGGAGGCATGACCAATAGACAAACCAGAGGTGCCGCCAGAAAAACGCCCGTCTGTTAATAGCGCACAGTCTTTGCCTAAGCCTTTCGATTTTAGGTAGCTGGTTGGGTATAGCATTTCTTGCATACCTGGGCCGCCTTTCGGGCCTTCGTACCGAATGATAACGACATCGCCCGCGACGACTTCGTCATTCAAAATACCTTTTACGGCCGAGTCCTGACTTTCAAAAACCTTAGCTTTGCCACGAAAGACATGGATAGATTCGTCGACACCTGCCGTTTTTACGACGCAGCCGTCTTCTGCGATATTGCCATATAGCACCGCTAGTCCGCCCTCTAGCGAGTAGGCGTTTTCGATAGAGCGAATGCAGCCATTCACTCTATCGCCGTCCAAGGTAGGCCAGCGAGTGCTTTGGCTAAATGCTGTTTGGGTGGGAATGCCAGCGGGGCCTGCTTTGAAAAACTCGGCAACGGCACTGTCATTGGTGCGCATAATATCCCAGGCATCCAGCGCGGCTTTCATACTTGGGCTATGAATCGTTGGGATATCCGAATGAAGCATACCCGCGCGATCCAGCTCACCCAAAATGCCCATAATTCCGCCTGCGCGATGGACATCTTCGATGTGGTAGTGAGGCGAGTTAGGCGCCACTTTACATAGTTGCGGGACGCGGCGGCTTAAATCGTCGATGTCCTTTAGGTCAAAGTCGAGCTCTGCTTCTTGGGCTGCGGCCAATAGATGTAAAATAGTATTGGTTGATCCACCCATTGCGACATCCAGCATAACAGCGTTCTCAAATGCTTTTTTACAGGCAACACTGCGCGGCAGCACTGACTCATCATCCTGCTCATAATAGCGACGTGTAATGTCGACGATTAAGTCTCCCGCGTCTAGAAAGAGTCTTTCACGGTCTGCATGTGTGGCGAGGGTGGTGCCATTGCCAGGTAGGGATAAGCCAATGGCTTCCGTTAGGCAGTTCATTGAATTTGCAGTGAACATACCAGAGCAAGAGCCGCAAGTTGGGCATGCGCTGCGTTCTATTTCAGCCACGGTTTCGTCATCCACCGAGTCGTCGGCGGCGATAACCATTGCATCAACTAGATCTAGTTTATGTTCAGAAAGCTTCGTTTTACCTGCTTCCATTGGGCCGCCGGAAACAAATACGACAGGAATGTTTAAGCGCATCGCTGCCATTAGCATTCCGGGGGTGATTTTGTCGCAGTTCGAAATACAGACGAGAGCGTCAGCGCAGTGAGCGTTAGCCATGTATTCAACAGAATCGGCAATAATTTCACGCGACGGCAAGCTATAAAGCATGCCGTCATGCCCCATTGCTATGCCGTCATCGACGGCGATGGTATTAAATTCTTTGGCGACGCCGCCTGCTTTTTCAATTTGACGTGCAACGAGTTGCCCCATGTCTTTTAGGTGGACATGTCCCGGTACAAACTGGGTAAACGAATTGGCGACTGCGATGATAGGCTTGTCAAAGTCTTCTGTGGTCATGCCGGTTGCCCGCCATAGCGCGCGAGCACCCGCCATGTTGCGGCCATGGGTGGAGGTTTTGGAGCGATAATCTGGCATGGTAATTCTCTTTGTCACTACGGATGAAAAATGGTCGTCAACGCATAGGGCTAAACTAGCGGTGGGTCAACGGTGCGGTAGGATAACAGAAAAATATCACAGAGGCATGAGTCAAAAAGCGCAATAAAAGGAGTGACGAATTCGTGGAATGCACCTAATCTAGTGGCAACTGTATGCCCAAAAAACGAGGTTGAGATACGCGCTATGAAGATGTCCTTGTTCCCGTTAAATACCCTAGTTTGTCCAGGTGGTAAATTACCGCTTAGAGTTTTTGAACAGCGTTATTTAGATATGGTGAAGGGCTGTTTGCGCGAAGATGAAGGGTTTGTGGTCGTGATGCTTCGGTCAGACGATGATGACGCGAATGTGAGTAGCCAGATATATCGCGTGGGGACCTTGGTTAAAATCATAGACTTCGACCAGGACCAACAGGGCATTTTATGTATTGTTGCAAAAGGGTTTCAGCAAGTGAGGATTACTAACCCTGAACGCCAAGCCAATGGACTGTGGGTGGGTGATATAGATTATTACGAGGAGGATAGCTTTGTGTCCCTGCCTGAGGAGTTTATCGAACTGCAGTCGGTACTAAAGGCGCTGGTGCAACACCCTATCGTGCAGGAGCTTAATATGGAGATCGATTATGAGGATGGTCGTCAAATTGGCTGGCGATTGACGGAGTTGTTGCCCCTGGATAACTCACAAAAACAATATTTGTATGAGCTGCAAGACCCAATTCGTCGTCTTGAAAAAATTTCAGATCAACTCGACATCATGGTGTCTTAAGGGCGCATTAGTTCAGTTGTGCGTAGCGTGTGAACCCGCTATCTAGGTTAATCGTTAGATACGTGAGGGCGCCGATAAACCAAATCACCAATGCCATCATTAGTAAGAGCCGCTGATTAGTTTCAAGCGCTGGTAAGTGCTTAGGCATTGAACGTGTCATTGTTCCATATGCCAGCCTAGCGACAGAGCAAATGACGAGCCCCAGTAGAAAGCCTCCTACCACATCGCTAAACCAGTGCGCGGCTAGCGCGATTCGACTAAACCCTATTAATAGTGCCGGCATGATAATGCTCAGATATATTTTCCAGCGATGTATCGGCGCGACTCTCTCGGCGCAAAGCGTGGCGATCATGCCAAATAATACAACGGCCCCACTGGTATGGCCGCTAGGGTAAGCCATGCTACCGATGGCATGGGCAAGAACGTCTGGGCGCGGCAGATAAAACCACTCTTTTAGCGTATGCGTGATAACGCTAGTTGCTAAGCCTGATGCCGCGATGGCGATAGCGGGTCGCCATTGGCGGGTGCAAAGGAGCGCTATGGTGCAAAGCACGAAGCTAAAGGTCAGAAATGATTCGTCGCCAAGCAGGGTCGTTGCGACAAAAAAAGTATGGAGTGCTTTGAATTCAATCGAGAGTGCGAACTCTAACCAGAGTTGATCCCACTCAGATACTGCCTGCATAGATGTCGCGATACTCCACAACACAAAAAGGGAAGCGGAAACAGAAAGCAAAACAAGAGAGGCGAGTGGCTTGTCATAGTTTGTATGACGACCTAAAAGGCCTTGTCGATGCAGGAATTCATACCAGCTTTCGCCATGCTGTAATCGTCTGCTTGCGTAGCCAAACGCAAGACTGGTAAGGAGCAGGGCTATCGAGAGGGAGCCCAGAAGGCTTAGCCAGTGCTCTGGCGGCGTAATATTAACTGCCGCACCAACGAAATAACCAGGCAAAATATAAACGGGTGACCAAGCCAGCGCTGAGACCAAATTGATCGAGATGAAGCGCACGGGTTTCATGCCGAACATACCTGCAATGACAGGAAGGACAGGCCTCAGTGGCCCGATAAATCTGCCCACGACAACACTTTTACCACCATGCTTTTTGAAGAACGTTTCGCCACTAGCTAAGGCGTCGGGATAGCGAGAAAAAGGCCAAACGGCGCGCAGCCGGTCTTGGTAGTGATAGCCCAAGTAAAAGCTTAGCGTGTCGCCACAAACCGCCCCGACAATCCCCGCCAGTAATGCTTGGCTCAGTGCGATGTCGGCGCCGCCGGCAACAACGGCAATGGCAAACAGAATGGCGATACCCGGCACGATGATGCCGGCAATGGCGAGTGATTCAACGAATGCAACGAGTGCGATACCGGAAACGACCCATTGGGGGTGTTGGTGCAGCCAATCGACAATGGTCGGGATATCAATCAAGGCGTTGGTGTCGCTCTGGGGAGTAGTAAAATCATCGAAGTGTCGTTAATGGTGGCATACCCGGTTATGCCCATTTTTCTGCGCTTCTACTAAAGCAATATTCGCATCGTTAACGAAGCGGGTGGCTGACAACTCCTGATCATTTGATACGTATGTTGTACAACCAATACTGACTGTAATGCTATCGACAACAGGCCAGTTACTTTTTTCAATGGTTCGGCGGATACGTTCTGCAATGACTACTACGCCCTCAGAAGGGGTGCAGGGCAATAGAAGATAGAAGGTAAATTGGCTGTCGAAGTATTGGCTATCGCCTGCTCGGATCATTGACCGTAATGATTCCGACAGCTGATAAAGGAGGTCGTTGCTGGTGAGCGTTCCGTGCAGATCAAGCAGCTGAGGCGAGTAATCGACTTCGAGCGCGATAAGCGATAGGGCCTTGCCTGTGCGGTCGGAGCGGCAGATTTCTTTGACGACCGTGTCTTCAAGATGTCGATAGTTATACGCGCCGGTCATTGGGTCGCGAATTTCTAACTCTACGAGGGTGCGATTGCGTTGCTGCTGGAGTTTGGCATAGGTGCTAGCTAGCGCGATCAGTAGGGTAAAGCTCATCGCAAATGAGAGCGTGTCGACAATGCTTTCTTGCAGTAGCAAGCTCAGCGACATGAGGCCTGCGGTAATACTTGTCAGAATCATCGCTTGGCGATGGTTTAATGCCACGAAGGCGAGTAACGCCAGTGCGAAGGTCCAATGCTTGACTTGTGTTGCATGATCGATGCTTTCCCAAAGCGTTAGCGTAATGCAGACCCCTAGTCCCCAGATAGCGGCGCTGTTCAGGTGTTTGTTTTCAAAAGCAATGCGCGCATGCAGGCCTAGCCCAAGCAAGATAACCATAATGATGCTGGCGCAGTAAACAAGAGGGAAAAGCCCATATCGATAGTTCTGAATGCTAAGTAGGAGCATGATGGCCGCGCCTAACAAATACAGGGTAGCAATTACGTTGGGCTGCAGTTGATCGTCGTTTCTCATGACTCGCTCCTTGTTTCATCGCTGGCGTCGTTCTCATCACGATATAATTGCGTGCGATTACTGCCTTTTCGGAACGAATATTTGAGTGCTTCTGTGGCTTTCTCTGGAAGAGCTTTGCTGTCATCGCCCACGTTGAGCCCGGTGATTCCAACGCTAATTGTTATCTTTTCGTCTTTTACCGTGACTTCCTTGCGCACCTTGACCCGTAGTTCGTTTGCAATTTTATTGGCCTGAGCAGAGCTGGTGTGCGGCAAAATAATAAGGAACTCATCTTCGTCCCATAAGTAATAACTGTCGAATACTCTTAGATTATTGTGCAGTAGCCGGCCGAGTTCGATAATCACCCCTGCTCTTTGTTTGGGTGATAGTTTCAGCGCGCAATCTTCATCAATACCCAGTGCCATGACAGCGAGCTCGCTTCCTTCGCGCTCGCTCCGTTGAATTTCTTTGGTGAGGTCATCATCTAAATGTTCGCGTGTTGCGGCTTGCGTAAGGTTGTCGGTTCTTCGTAATGGTTTGAGTTGCTTTCTTCTCACGTCGCGCAAATAGACTAAGGCGCAGCTAATGCCCAGATAAAAGACATAGCTTAACGTAAATTGGATATTCTCAAATGCAGAACCAATGCTGTTCAAAGTGATGCCTGTTATCACGGATAATATGGCAATTACGATAATGGCGGGTTTGAAGTCATAGAAGAAAAAGACCAACAATGGCGCTGCATATAGCCATGTTTTAGCCTCGCTAACACCAGAATATACGCCGACTAGTGCCAGAGCAGTGAGCCCTAAAGATAACCATTTTAGAGGCTCCCTTGAGCGGGCTAAATCTTGTATGTCGGCTCCTTTAACCTTGCCCGTGATCAGCATGGCGCACAGTGCACCACTCAAAATAGCCAGCAAAAGTTGCCCGCTAAATAATGCGCTAATGCCCAATGCGGCGGCAAGCACTGTGGCAAACAAATAGTGTTTCGATTCGATCAACAGCTGGTGGTCAGATTGAGACATGGTGAGCTCGTTGTTTTGTTAGTATTTTTAGCATAAGGAATAGCATAGCTGTCTCTTCCGTAAGATGGCTAATTATTCGTTTCCGGACTGGTCATGCGTATCCGTCTCGTTCGGGTCTGTAGGAAACCCTTCGGGCACCTTGCCCTGCAGATGGTAGGCGAAGGCGATGATCTCGGCAATCACTCGATATAAAATTTCTGGTATTTCGGCGCCCAGCTCTATGCGGCTTAACATTTCGACGAGTTCTTTGTTTTCATATAGCGGGATGCCGTGCGCCTCAGCGATATCGATAATCTCTTGAGCGAGCGCCGCATCGCCTTTTGCGCTGACGATTGGGGCGCGCTGTTCGTCATAAGATAAGGCGACTGCTTTGGGTATCTCACTCATGCTCTGGTATCCACAAACTGCTTATCAATATTTGCGCTGTTGTCTACAGGCTGCCCCCGCAGGCATTGAACGTCGGCGACTTCTAATCCGATACCTTCTAAGCGCTGGCGCAAGGCTGTCTCTTCCGTTTTGACGAGTTTAAGAATCTCGTCAGACTTGCTCCATATTGAGGCGGATATTGTGGGCGGAGAAAGCTTGGCTTGAATTGTCATTTCTCCCAGAGACTCAAGCGTAAAGGATAAATTGATGCGCCATTGTTCTATACGGTCATCAGGTTCTGATGAGTCATCTTTATTAGAGCGTTCACGGTCCAGTCTTAGGCTAAAAAAATCAGGTTGTTGGTGGGCGGTGGTCATCGGTAGCTCAAAGAACCATGACTGTGTTTGGGTGGTTTCTGAGGTGTTACTTTGGCTTTGGTACACGGCATTCAATTGATTGAATTGAAGTCTGTTCAGCATACCTGCCAACAGCTTCAGTATTTGTCCTGTACTCAGTTCTTGGCCTGCGAGCATCGCATCTGCTTTTTTTGTTGCATTGTGCATCGCCATATTGGCAGCAGGGTGGGGGAAGGCAAAGGGTGAGTTGAGCAAGTTTGCCTGCGTGGCTCCATCGATAAATGCGCTGGCGGTTGGGCTTTTCGGAACTTGTGTTTGCACTGCCGCGAGTAGGCCGGTCAGTGTCGACTTTAGATCCGAAGTCGGTGCCGCTGATTGACTATTAAGGGCGATTTTTCCGATCAGCTCTAATGTTTGTGTTTGAACTGTTTTCAATGAATCGTAAATTGCTGCGTTATGCTTGAAGGCTTCTGGATTGATCGTGTTATGAAGCGTTTTTAGCGAGCTGATAAGGCTTGATGAGGCGCTGGCTTGATTGAGAGAGGCCGAACTTGCTAACTGCTGGTAACTCGTTAATAGCTGTTTCGCTGTCAGCGCTGCATGGTCTTGAGTGGCGGAAGCGGGTGCTTGATTTGGCAAGGGGGAGGGTGACGGTTTGTCGACCAATAAAGTGGGGTTAAGTTTCGCCGTGAGCTGGGTGGCGATGTTCGCTGGCGATTTAGTGTTAACCTGCGTCGACGTCTGTCCAGATGATTGCTCTGTGCTCGCGGGCATGAGTAACGTTAAGGTTTGGATCAGCGTTTGTTGTAGTGAGACAAACGCCTTTTGAGACGGTACGGCAAGCAGCTTGTTTTCCAGCAATATCCCGCTATTTTCTAATGCTGCTCGAATTTGCTTAGCGGCATTGTCAGCCTGTGCAGATGGGCTCGCAGTGGGGGCTGTCGTAATTGAGGCGCTGGACGTTTGCGCGGTGTTTGGTGTTTGTAAAGCACTTTGACTTGGCGATAAAGCATTGTTTAGCTCGGTCAGTAAGCTTGCTTGATTCAGCCAAAGAGGGCGTAACAGTTGTATCGTGGCAGACGCAAGTGTCGCATTGGATGGCGATACTGCCGTGTTATTGGTCTGTGCTGTTTGGCTGGCTTGTTGATTGGGTTGCAATGCGTACTCGTTCAGGATCGATAAACCTGCCGCTAAGGACATTTGTCGTGGCAAGCTCTGGCTCATGGCTTTTAGTAAAAGCGATATCGGCTGTGTGATAAAACTCTCGCTTGACGGTTTTGCGATGTCGCCCATCGATGATGATTTTATCAGTAACGCAGGCTCTGCTGATGCGCTTTTAGTTGGTGCGAGTATCACCTCAAGAGCCTGACCTTTACTTAGGTTTTCTGTCGTCGCGATCAATAGTGTTTTGTCTTTGATCAATATCATCCATTCTTGCACGGGTGCTGAGCTTGTCTGATTGCTCGTATTGTTGCTGGGTAGTGATGCGTTTGCGGTTGGCGGCTCACTTGTTTGATAGCGTCCTATCACTGTCGCGTTATAAGCGCGGTTTTGCGACAAGCCTAAGGCGTCGATTGAGGTCAACTTTACTGCCGGAGTATTCGTTGGTGAGAGCGACGATTCTGGGCGGCCAGTATTGGAGGGTGTAATTTCCATACTGCAGACTATAGAGGAATATTGGCTCGAAGCCCAAAAACCAGCAGTCATCAGGAAATTATTGTGTGAACCGGCTCCCAATCAATGACCGCTTCACTTAATTCACCCGCCAAGCCGGATATAATGCTGCGCTTGATAGTGTATTCATTTGATATGAAAAGGACATGCTCCGTGGTGATCCGGCTGTTTGCCAGACTAAGTATATTTACAGCATTCGCTATAACGCTGGCGGGCTGTACTAAAGAGGGTACCCTTCCTGCTACCGAGTCGCCTGATTTTTTTCAAGAACCTCCTGCTTTACCTCCCATTTCTTATAGTCCGGTCGACGAACCATTCATTGGTTTTGTCCTTGATGCGCCGGAAACAGTAGATGCCGATGATAATTATGTCATTTTGGATGAAGACGGAAACCCTGTCCCTGATACTCAGTTGTCTATTGAACGCGATGACAAGGCCTTATCTTTACTGAGCTATGACCCTAGCTTTGAAGCCGATGATCAGCTGGCTTTTGATGGGGGCAAGGGCGGTGAGAGTTTCCAAGCTGAGAATCCCTCGGTGGTCGTTAAGGCGGACACTGGATTGATTTCGATGCTGAACACTGTAGACGATGACTCCCGTCAGCCAGAACATACGGTCTATTCTCGTCTTGATATCGTGTTCGTCGTAACGCACGCCAGCGGTGAGATTCGTGCGTTACGTCAGTTTACTAATCCTGTTTGTGAAATTATTCCCGCTCAGACGGTAGAGACTCAAGACGATGGCGCTGGTAACGTTTTACATAAAGTCATTAACGCTCCTTGGGTTTACGTTAAAACCGCGGTCTCCTCTTGCAATGGTAGCGGTACCGATTACAGCGATATCCAAACTCGCTACTTCAAGTTACCGCTAAATTACGATGCAAATGCTACCAAGTTTGAACTTTGTGCGGGAGAAACGATTGGCCAAGAAGTTGGGGTTAATACTAACGACGCAACGTGTAAAACGAGAAAGTTTAGTTCTGTGCTTGAATCAGAGGCTAGAGCGCAGGTGTTATTTGCTTGGGAGCTAGACGATAGCACTGTCGCACCTAATGACTACCGGCTGACATACGGCTACTTGGGTTTCGGTGTGGCTGAAGAACGCCTGCGGTTCTATGACGCGTCTCGCGACGTCGTATGGTCGCAGGCTCGCAACACGGAGCGAGTAGATGTTGGCAGTGATGAAGAGGCGGCCCCCTATGTCTTTCAGCTAGCCCACTTAAGCGATTACAACTACCTGCTTCAGCTAGGGCGAGACCTATTTGTGTTTAATAGTACTCAAGACTTGTTTAGTAAAACGTTTTTAGATGAGAGCAGTATCCTTACTGACAGGGTCTATCGTTTAGATGCGCAGTACTCGGGGCTTGGTTCGCGAGAAATACTGACTCCGGTTAAGGTCAATAGTAACGGCAGCGACATGCTCTTTTTGGATCAATCTAAGTTGCTGAAGCATGATTACATCAGCGCTAGCTTTACGCCGGATGTCGCCGACTTGCCTAATAATTACTCGGTTATTTATGAAGACCAGTTGAGAGAACTCAATGACTTCACTACTACTCGGTCGTTTTCTCAGTTTGATATTCAAGACTGTCAAAATGAAGGAGCCGATGATGAAGAGTTAAGTCAGGTCGATCGTGATGCGCTGATTGATGACTGCGTCAACGCACATGATGTGGCCGATGCGCAATTGCCGTCGCCGGGTGAGCCATGGCAATTTGTGACGGAGTGCGACAACTTGCTTGGGTGCTCGGTCGTCGTAGATACCGACGACTACTGCGTTACAGCGGCTGAGTTGTTAGTTGACCCATCGTTAGCAGAGCTTGATAACCCATGCTCTGCTGCAAATTATTTACACTTGAATGAATTAGATTCACCCGCTAACAATGCAGAGCTGCTTGGTTTTTTACAGTATGCAAATGCACATGTTAGAGAGCTATCATTAATGCTTGAAGGCGATACTCTCTTCATGCTGGCAAAAATGAAAGAGCGAGAACTCCTCCTTCGTTATCAGTATCTGATTCCGCTTTCGTCTCCGATCGCTGAGCGAGAACAAGTAATGTTAGGAGCTCGCTACAAGCATTTTGGACTGCATGCCCAGCCGAGCGATAACGGAATGTTTATTACAGCGCTTCGAAAAAGTGGCACACAAGAGAATGTGTGTTACAAAAACTACCAACGTGTTAGCTGTGACTTGGGCAATGACATTGGCTCAGGCACGTCGGTAAGCTGCACTGGCTTAGATCTCGCCAACGGTGATTGTACGAATCAATTTAATGAATACGCGAGCTATCCTCTTTACTGCTCAAATGCCCAGATACAAGCAGGTGCTTGTACAGAAGAATGTACGCAACAACAAATAGATGATGGTGATTGTGCAGCGAGTTGTTCGCCCGCTGATATTTTGGCCGGAGACTGTCCTGTGGAGCTACAACCCGTTTTTCATCTAATGGTTGACCGAACCAATGCACCATTTGGGAAGTGGCTCGCTGCCAATGACTACTCGAATGGCGCGCTAGAGAGAAAAATGTACTTGCTGGCAGCGGCTGATTCGTCGGCAGTGAGTGATGAAGGCGTATTGGAAAACCCCTCGTTATGGTCTGTGAATAGTGCGAATGATCAGTTATCGGCAAGTGCTCTGTTGAGTTTGACGAATGTTGACGTAGAGGATGTATTGCCTTTTCGAATTGAGAATACGAGCACTGCATGGCTAGATATTGTTAGTAGTGATGTTGTCGATACGGGCGGTACGGCAGGGTCTGATACGGTTACGAGCGCGCGACAGATTCACATTGACTCACCTTTCTCGGTGACCCCTTCTGCAGATGTCCTTGCCGAATTTCAGTATCTTCGGGTAGAGTGATTTAGCCTTTAATTTGGCAAATATAATAAACTAATTCTTTTCTTAGGGGCCTCCGTGGCCTCTCTATCAGACGTCCTATTTATGGTTTCACGAAACGCATTTTTGATATTTGGCTTGGTGCTCTTATTGGTCGTTGCGAGCTGTTCTTTCTTGTCTCGTCAGTCTAGCGAGGAAGAGTTTGGCCCACTTCCTGACTTTGCTTCCTTTCAGGTCGTGGATGAAAAAAAGCGTGCTTTTTTTGACTATTTTTCAACGCTAGTGGCGGCCGTAAATAGTGATATAAAAGAAGACCGCTCAAGATTGGAAGCGCTTCAGAATACAACAGCGTTAAGCGCCGATGACAATGAATGGTTAACTGAGCTGGCAGAGCAATATGACGTCACTCTAAGCGCTGAGCGGCAAGATTCGAGCGCGTTGAGTGCTTTGCTTAATCGTGTAGATCAAATACCGGAGTCTTTAGTCTTGTCGCAAGCGGCGATTGAGTCAGCGTGGGGGACGTCTCGGTTTGCTCAGGAAGGGCGAAATTTTTTTGGGCAATGGTGTTACACCAAAGGCTGCGGTTTAGTACCTGCAGCCAGAAAGAAGAAGGCGAGTCATGAGGTAAAGGTGTTTGATTCGCCTTTGCATTCCGTTCAAGCGTACTTTAACAATGTGAACAGAAATCGCGCTTATGCGCCATTGAGAGCACTCAGGGCGCAAGCAAGGGCGGCGGGAGAACAGTTAAGTGGCTGCAGGCTGTCGGAAGGCCTAAAGCGATATTCGGAGCTTGGTGAAAAGTATATTGCTCAAGTGAAAAGTGTTATCCGAATTAACGGCCTTGAGAAAAGTAAACACTGCCAGAAGAAGCGCTAGGCGGACTTTATTAAGCCTGCTTTTTATCGTGTGTTTTTAGTCGTGCCGATCGAGAGAACTCTCTTATCTTCAAATTCTTCAGCGGCTAACGTTATACAGCGATAGCCTTTTATTCCAGAGACTCTAACGCGATAATCTCTCCGCTGAGATGCGGTTTTTTTGACCGTTTATTGTCTAAATATAGCACTAGGCCTGACTCTTTTTTTCTTTCCCAGCGCAGGCACATTGTACTGGGTAAGAATGCTGGGGTTTTAAAGTTCACCTGGTAGCGCAGTGGCGGTTTGATTTTCACTCCTTGTTTTTCCAGTTCTGCCAGGCTCCTAGCTTTGCTATACATGCCATGAATGAGCATATCTTTGAATCCCATTAAGCGAGCGAGACACCAATGGATGTGAATGGGATTAAAGTCTCCGCCGAGCACGGCATATTGTCGGGCTGTTTTTGGTGACAATGAAAACTCTAGAGCGTTAGCCTGCTCTTTTTTTGTGTTGATGTTTGAATATGCGTCTTTCCTGCTAGGAGGGTTCTCTTTGTTGCGATCAGTATTTTGTTTTCGGGACAAGTTGGTACTGACGCTCTCCCATACCAACTCTTCACAAGACCAAACCTTCGTTTCAATATCAAACTCAAGGCCTTTATCGCAGCCTCTCGTTTCCGTTAGAACGCAGCGTATTGTTAGCGCTTCGTTTGGCGCAATAGGTCGGTATTGAGTAATGATATTTTTTGTATGAACAAGCCCTGCCAACGAGACGGGGAATCTTGAGTCAGTCACAATTTTAAGTTGTAAGGAAAAGCTTAATAAGTGGGGGTAAGTCGCAGGGATCGATCCATTATATTCAAAGTGGCAAAGTTCGCAGTAACGCAGAAGTTGTTGCAGTGAGCTTGGTGACGCGCCGGTCTGATAACCGTAGGGGGTGAATTGCTGATGATGTTTGCGGTTAAAAATCAGTTTCCTAAGCGCCTTGAAGTAAAGCGCCACCATTGATGGCGGACTAATCAGAGCAATGTCTAAGGTGTTTTTATCGAGTTGCTTATCTTGAGAGGACAAAACTCACTTCAGCCTCTTTCTGGGACGGCGTAACGCTTGATGAGCGAGCACCTAGATCATTTATGTAGCGCTGCCTAATGGCATTGATGCGCCCTTCTTTTTTCATGGTTTGAAGCACTTGGTTTAGCTTTCCTACCAAGTGTTCATGTGATCGATGCAAATAATGATATAGCGGATGAACAACTAAAGGGTTCTCACCAATGATTGCGCTAGAGCTACGTTGTGATGCCAAGAGCACAAGGGCATTTAGGCGTGCCATGATCGCGACATCGATGCGCCCGGTCTCTAATGCATCGAGCAGTTGATCGTTTTTATTAACGGTGAGCCGTCGAAGCATAGGGATACCTTGAAGACCTTTATCGACAAACTTTATTCCACGTTGAGTTCCCACAGTATAGGGCGCTAATGCTGCCCAGTCTTTGATAACAGGATGCGGAGGCATGGCAATATAAACGCCCTCTAATACATTAATGGGCGTTGGTACTTTGATGAGGTTAGGAAACTGATTTTCGATACCGTCAATGCGAAATAATTCCCCATCAACTTCTCCTGCGCCGGACAGTGCTAGTGCTCTCTTTCCGGGATACCGTTCGATGACGATTTCAATGCCAAGCGTTTGATAGGCCTCTTCGAGGACGCGCTGGCTTATATCTGAGTTCGCAGAACCTTTGATCCCGGAAAATATAAGCGGAGCAGTGTACCCTAGCCTTGGCGTGAGTAGTGTGAGTAAGAGGCAGATAAACAACCTGTGCATCGCCAAAGCCCATTCAGTTTCTATGTGAATAATAAGATTAGGTTAAATTTGCTGGTTAGTCATCTAGCAGAGCGAATGTCGTTTAAGGCTAAGGGCTTTTTCGTGGAAGTCCAACATGCCTGCTACCTATTTCCAAGGCACTATCGATATTAGCGATAATGCTGGCAGAGTCGAGCGCATTGTTGGGTTTTGTTTGGCCCAGAGGCGTTGGAGGACTAATGCCTTGGTGTAGTAAACCTACTCGCGACCATGACTGCCATTCCAGTTCTTGTCGTTTGATGAGTCGCTTTAGGCTGCGATAGAGCGCTTGTAATTCAACGGCATCGATAACGTAAAACACGATCCAGGCGACGGGTGCAAGGCAGAGAATGTTCCGATGAAAGCGCGCTTTGCTATCGAATAGTATTTGCGCGCAGATGAGTATGCTGGTGAAAGCAATGACGCAGGCAAGTGGCAGGTAGTCGTTGGTGTAAATCGTATAGCCATAGAAGATTGCTAGAAGAAACGCTTCGAATAATAAACAGAGTTCGGCATATATCGCGACGGGCAGTAACAAAAAGGTCAGGTAGGGTTTGCCGAGTTTGCGATTGAAAAATAATGCTCGGTGCTTAATGAAGGTGAGCAGGCGGCCGTACTTCCAGCGCAAGCGTTGCTGACAAAGGCACTTCCACTCGCTGGGTCCTTCGGTATAAATGACAGAATCGGCGGCATATCGTGTTTCAAATCCATGTGCCAAAATCCGAGTCGACATTTCGATGTCTTCTGTAATGATGTTGTCGTCGAACCCTCCTACCGCATCAAGGGTGCTCTTGCGATAAGCCGCGGCGGCACCACCAATAATATAGACGGCGCCAAAGAGTGAGTCGGCCCGCTTGAAAAAGAAACCGTAGAGGTACTCAAGTTGCTGAAGCAGGGCGATAGATTTTTTTCGATTGCCGACAATGACATTGCCCGCAACAGCGCCAACCTTTTTATTACCAAAGCGCTTCAGCATTTTTGTAATTGCGTTTTTATCCATGATGCTGTCGGCATCAATGGTCATCACAAACTCTCCTGAAGTTTGCTTTAAACCTTCATTAAGTGCCTTCGCTTTGCCGCCATTTTTTAGGTTTAGATATTTAATTCGAGCGCTGTTAGCGATGTCTTGGGTGTAAGTGTTATGACGCTGAATAAAGGCAGACACAAGCTCGTGGGTTCGATCAGTCGAGCCGTCATTAATCACGATCAGCTCTAAGTCTTCGTAGTGGGTGTTTAGTATTGATTGTATGGTTTTTAGAATGCCGACTTCTTCATTCCAGGCAGGAACTAACACTGACACGCTAGGACTTTCTGGCATTGGATGTTTGCGCAAAGCTCTTTTTTCGATCAGGTGATAGCACGGCGCAGCGATTACCTGAATCACGTATTTTATAAAAATTGGCGCCATCAGTAATACGATAACCAGCCGAAGTGTCCCGATGTCATGCATGGGTGTCGTCGGGCTTGTCATGAAGGCCAAATAAAAAATACTGGCAGTTAGGCAGTAGAGGGCAACAATTATCGCTAATCGATAGTATCGCGATGCCTTCGCTTGTCGCATTGAAATTCCTTGGTGGCGCTAGCTTTTGTCTGCTCAAATGGTTTGAGCTCGTTGATCGAGCGCGCGATTGTGACAAAACTATTACAATCTGCAACTAACGGTTTGTTCATTTGTTAACCGGTTTACGAAAAATCTGCGTTTGATTGGTGCAAAATGCACCAAATAAGGTCTTCAGCGGGTTGTCAGAGGCGAGAGGCTTTGCTGCAAAATAGTGCGTTTGCGAGGCCTTCAACTTTAGGTTTAGAGTGCTTCGCTGGGGTAAATGTGAGAGTCGCCCAAAAACGGCTTAGTTCAGGCTTTCATACTCAAAGGATAAGAAGAGTTGATCTGCAAGTGGCCGCAGCGGGACCGTCTCGGCATAAGCTTCATAGCGTCGGGACAGCTCAACAGTAACTAATACGTTCCGCAGACTTTGATGCGGACATATTAATGATTCTGTTTCAACAATAGCGGGCCCGGCGTTGTTGCGTCCCGCCCAGTTTTCGCCGATATGATAGCGGCGAACACAGATTGCTCCGAAGCGTGAATCAATCCATTCTTGATGTGTTTTCTCGATGAATCCTTCGGGAGGCCGGGTTTGGCGATGGTACTGTTTTAAGGCACGAAGATGTTGTTCCGCACTTTTATACATCCCCCAGCGTGGGCCGCGATTCATCGCGACCAGTATTGAATAACTGTCGTCAAAGTTTAGTTGATTAAGTTTGATTTCATTACCTGTTCCATAAACCGACGCATACCACGATTTGTCACTCGGCGCCTCGAATGAAAAACCCAATCCTTGAATGCGTTGGCCCGGCTGAATATTGGTTTTATCGAAAACAGTGCATCCCGCTAGAGATGTAATAATCAATAGTATGCGTGTCAGCATGTAAGGGCCTAAGCACTTTTGTTAATGAAAGAAGCTACGTTTTACCCTAGCACCTCGTGCAGACGAGACAAGCGGTTTGAGTAATAATTGTTTGTCTTTCACTCGGGGAGATAACACCGTCCTAGATTAATGCTGCGGTACTTGGCGCTGTTGTGAAAAATAGATCGGGTCGATAACCCCATATTGCCTCAACATTTGATGGACTTAGGCACTCACTAGGGTTTCCTTTCAGCTGAATGGTTCCGTCTCCCAGCACATAGCAGTAATCGCAATAGCGCAGCACTTGGTTAAGGTCATGCAATATGGCCATTACACCGTAGCCCCGGTCGTCGCAAAGGGCTTTGACCAATTTAAGAATGCTGTGTTGCTGGCCAAGGTCCTGTGCCGAAGTTGGTTCGTCTAGCAGCAACAATGGCGGCTCCTGCGCCTGGCTAAGCTGGAGTAACACGCGTGCAAGCTGAACGCGCTGCTTCTCGCCGCCGGATAGCATCGGGTAGGGTTTTTCCGATAGCTGCCAGCATCCGGTGTCTTCCATGTGGGCTTTGATGCTTCGTGCTGCTTCGCGAGCGCTTAGGGATAGCGGCGTCAAACCTAGAGCAACGACTTCATGAGCGCTAAAGGGAAAGCTTATTGCGCTGCTCTGCGGCAGAACGCCAAGATGCCTTGCCCGTTCATAGGCTGGCCATGTTTTTAAGTCTCGGCCGTGAAAGAAAATTTGCCCTTCTGGACGAGTGTCGCCACTAACTGCTTTTAACAGTGTCGATTTACCTGCGCCATTGGGCCCGATAATGGCACTTAGCTCGCCGGTTTTGATTGTTATATCGCTTACGCTGAGGATGGTTTTGTTCTTAGCCAAGCACTTAAGTGAGGGTATCGTGAGTATTGTTTGTTTCATCATTAAAGTCCCTTGCCTCGTTGCTGAAGTAGCAGTGCCAAGAAAAAAGGAGCGCCGAGTAAGGCAGTAATCAAACCAACAGGAAGTTCGGCTGGCTGCACGATGGTACGTGCGATGAGATCTGAAACCAGCAACAACAGGGCACCACAAAGCGCGGATAGAGGTAGCAGTGTCGTATGATTTGGCCCCAGACTCATTCTGATCAGGTGTGGCACGACGAGACCGACAAAACCAATGATGCCAGAGCTGGCTACGCATACACCGACGCCTACCGCCGTCAGAACGATTAGCTTTAGCTTCAATGACTCGACATTAATACCTAAATGGCGTGCTTCTGACTCCCCGAGTAACAGGGCATTGAGTGCGCCGGCTTGTCGTTGGAATGCCCAAACGAGTATGAGTAGGGTAATAAAACAAAGGCCCAGGTTGGCGGATGAGGCGCCGGCGAGCGATCCCATTTGCCAGAGGCTAAGGGCCCGTAGTTTTTGATCGTCCGCAAAGTAAGAAATAAAACCGATGAGTGCACCGGCAAATGCCGAAATCGCAACGCCAGCGAGAAGCAGCATCAGTACTGAGGTTCCTTGGGGCGAGCGGGCGAGACCATAAACGAGCAGAGTTGTGAGCAACCCGCCGGCAAAGGCGAATGCCGGAATTGACCAGCCGGATAGTGCCGCGGGTAAAAGCCCAATCGCGATGACCGCGCCAACTGCCGCTCCTGACGATACACCGACGATGCCCGGATCGGCCAAAGGGTTTCTGAACAAACCCTGCATAACGGCACCACATTGGGCCAATATCGCGCCGACCATCATGGCGAGCAACAAGCGGGGAAGGCGGAGTTCAAGGACGATGGCTTTTTCGTAGTCTCTGAGTTCGCTGAATTGTGTGCCGAGCAGATTGTCCGCGACGGCGAGCATGCCATCGACAGAGGGCAGGTTCATCGGGCCTAACACCAACGAAAAACCAACACTTAACACTAACAGGGCGACTAGCAGTGCGCTGATTAAGTGGTGGCGAGAAAGTGGCGCGACGGCGCCGGGATTTGTGCTTGATAGTGTGCTCATGGAGACGTATTGATGCTTAGTTTTTGGAGGATACGCAGTGCTTCTTCGACAGCGACAAGACTTAGTCCTGCGACAAGTGAGCTGCCATCAAGGCTCAAGATAGCCTTCGACTTTGCCGCCGCGCTGAATGCGATAACCGGGTGGGCTGAAAGCAATGATTCAACGGCTGTGCTGGGAGATCGACCTGCTACTAAAATGATGTCGGCTTGCATGGCCAACAAGGATTCGGCAGAGACGTTTTGGTAGTTCTCAAAATTGGCGACGTTGGTTGCGCCTAATAGCTGAATAAAGGCCTGCCCGCTGGTGCCTAAACCGGCGAGCCGGAGCTTATCCGGCGACATACTAAGTAGGAATGCGACCCGTTTTTTCTTGAAGCTGAGGGACAATGAAAGGGCGTCCAGCTTTTGCTGTGCTGCATGCAGGTTTTGGACTAGTTCGCTACCTTCGTTTGGTTGCGCTAGCTCCAAAGCCAGAGTATTGATATTGCTCTCAAGCTGCACGATTGATTGGGCGCTGGGTAGGCGAATAAGAGGAATATTCGCCGCCGCTAAGGCTTTTACAACGTTCGGCGGACCAATGTGTTCGCTGCCAATCACGAGGGTGGGGCGCAGGCTCAGTAGCCCTTCTGCCGAGAGGTTGCGGTGATAGCCGATGTTGGGCAAGGTATCAACGCCGGGAGGTTGGCGGCTGGTGACATCAATGGCAACTAATCTTTCTTGCTGCCCAAGCGCCGTCACCAACTCAGTAACAAAACTGTCGGTACTGATAATACGCTCAGTGCTGACCTTGCTGTTAGGTGTGGCGTAGCTTTTAGATGTTGTGACGTGGCCGAGTTGTTCTGCGTTGGCCGTCATGCATAGTGCGCATAGCAGGGCTCCGCGAATGAGGGATACTGCTGGTTGTTGAATAGATAATCGCTTCGATATTGGTTTCATAGTGTTTAGCTTTCGTTTTCCATGAGTATGTGTGCATTGCCAAAGGCTTCTTCGTTAAGCAAGGCGAGCAGTTTGAGTAGGTGTTCCGAACTCGCGTTGGGCTCTGGGGCAATGAGTAATTTCGCAGGCTGTTGTCGAAGTTGGTCGATTAATGCCCCCTTGAAATCGAGCCAGTCTTCATAGTGACTGGTGCCGCTGCCTTCAATGTTGATCACCCAGTGCGGCGGTGTCGCTTTGACCGCGACTGTGAACATGCTTTCTTCCGCTGTTGCTGTCGGGAGCTGACTGTCTGAACTGGGAATGTCGACGGGAAGGGACATCACTTGCACGTTGGCGGTTAGTAATAAAAAGACTACGACGATAAAAACAATGTCGATTAAGGGAGTGAGCTCTGGGCCATTGTTGAGTGGCTGGGTTCTCGGTGGACGTATCATCGAATCGCCTTCGTGCAAATGCCTTCAAGTTCAAGGTTGTGCACGTTCATGGCGTGCTCAGTTTGATGGATAAGACGCTCTACCCACAGCTGAAAGCCATGCGCCCCTAGCACTGCCGGTAGCGCGATAATGAGCCCTGCAGCGGTTGTTTTCATAGCAATGCCGAGGCCGCCAGCGAGCATATTCGGTTCAATGGGACCTTGGTGCACACCCAGCTCGTCGAAGACCTGAATTAAGCCAATCACCGTACCAAGCAAACCCAGTAGCGGGGCGAGTATAGAGATAATATTAAGCACCCGTATGCCATGCGCTAACTTGGTTTGCTGCCGCTGCAGCCAGATAGCGGCTACTTCTTCACGCAACTCGCGGTTAGCCTCTTGATGGTGGACGGTAATGGCTTGGCTTTTTTTACTGAGAGCGCCGCTAAGTGAGAAAAACGACAGCACAGAAAGCCTCTCCACGAGAATGGCGACGACAATCAATGAGCAAGCAAGCAAGGGGTAGCTGAGCGGACCAAGTTGTTGTTCGAGCTGATTAAAGTTGAATAGGTCTATCATGTGATAAATGTTCTCTGTTGGGGCGTAGCGTGTGTTAGTTCAGTACAAATTCAAGGGGTACCGTGACCCGCGAAGCAACGTTTAAACCGTTTAAGCGATGTGCTTGAAAGCGCCACTTGGCGACGGCAGCGACGGCAGCGTTATCCAGCGCGCTGACGCCGGAGCTTTGGCTAACGAGTAATTTCGTTTGGTGTCCTGATTCGTCTAGCCATAGTTCTATTAAAACAGTCCCTTGCTGCCCCCGCTTGCGAGCAAGGGACGGATAGCGCGGCGGTTTCGGTGGCTCCATAAAGGATGGTTCTGTTTGCACAGGGATGGTTAGTGGTTCCACTGCGCTGATCTCAAATTCAGGATTAGATTGAGGTTTAGGCTCTGGTTTGGTTTGGTGCTCGGGGCTGGTTTCAGTTAGTGCAGGTTCATTCATGTTAGCAGCGACGGGCTGGTCGGTATGCTGATCTTTCAAGCTGTTTTTAGCGCTTTTCAGGCCTAGTTGTGTTGGCTTGTTTTCTGGTTTCTTTTCCCTACGCGGAAGCTTCGAAACCGTCTTTGTTTGAGCTTTTTTAGGTTTTGATTGTTGAGTTTCAGGGCTCGATGTTTTCGTCTTCGTCTTCGTGTTTGCTATGCGCTTCAGCGTCACAAAGTTCATGCTAAGGGTATTCGTCGGCAAGGCTTGATGTGCTGTCGCACTCTGTTTGATCGGAAGCGTTGGTGCCATAGAGGCGATTGCCCAAGAGTTGATGATTAAGCTGACGGCAATAATCACTAGGCGAGTCACTAAGCGCGCAGTCAGACTCTCAATAGTCCCAAGCCTTCTCGGTATCTGTTCTATTTCTGCAAATAAGTTCTTGGGCATAGTGAATTCTTCTAAACCTACGAGCCCTTTTGTGACTATTCACTTTTAGGTAGGGCGTGATCAATAGAGCTGCATCATATATAAATTACCAGTTAATGCAAATAATAATGATTCGTATTTACTTTTGAGTATGTGGTGTGTAAAGTCCGTTTTCGTCGGGTCGCTGGCAGCAAGTTGCTGGGCCAACGATTGATTATTACGCAAGCGTGCAAAGCAAGCTTGCTCACTAACCTAGAGGAAGAAGTATGTCGAACACGCGAAAGAAGCCGTTAATTTCAACAGTCAGTCTGGCATTTTTTGCAGCGCTGGCGAGCGATTGCGTGTGGTCTCAAGGTGATGAGGCGAGTGATCAGAGCTTCGCGATAAATAAAGTACTGGTGTCCGCGACGCGCACTGAGTCGAATGTCAGTGAGTCGGGACGGGCTGTATCGGTGGTTGAGAAATCGCAATTGGAAGTAATGCAGCCCCAGTCTGTTGCTCAGGCTGTTCGATATGAAACCAACGTCACGATGTCAGGTGGACCACGCTCTGGTAGTCAGGGCGTCAACATACGCGGCTTGTCGGGGAGTAAGGTGTTGCAGGTTGTTGATGGCGTGCGGCAAGTGTTTGAGTCTGGACATCGGCCTAGTTATTTTCTAGACCCTGAAATGTTGAAAAGCGTAGAAGTGGTAAAGGGGCCAGCGAGTACATTGTGGGGCTCTGGCGCACTCGGTGGCGTGGTCGCGCAAAATACAATTTCGGCAGCAGACCTACTCAAACCATCGCAGGACTGGGGCGGGTTTATTAAAACCAGTTTTAACGCTAATAACGACAAGCAAACCTACGTCAGTGCTTTGGCTGGCCGAACAGAAACGCTTGATTGGTTACTCAATGGGTACTTTCGCGATAGCAATGATCTAAAGCAAGGCAATGATCAGAACTTGGAGAATTCGGGGAAACGAGATCATGGCGTGCTAGCGAAAACGCAGTGGCAAATTGATGAGAACCAGGGGCTTAATTTCGTCTATCGACAGTCAAATGAAGCTGGCGAAATACCCTCAAACGGCGAGGCAAATCTTAGCTCAAGCGTCTTTTTGATTGATCGGGATACCGATACACAAAACGCGGCACTGGAGTATGAACTAAACACTGAATCAGATCATATCAACGCGCTGGCAAGTGTCTACTGGAACCACATTGAAATGGAGGAGGCCCGCGTGAGTGACGGTCGTGGCGACAGTACCGAGCTAGATGTGCTGGGCTTGTCTCTCCAGAATAGTTCTGTGCTCGATAGCATGACCTTACTTTACGGTGTTGATGGTTACAGTGAAGATTTCTCCGGTACGCGTGATGGCGCGAATCGTCCTCTGCCGCCGGAGGCGAATACGAAAGTCTGGGGTGCCTATGTGAGTGCAAACGTTCCCCTTTCAGAGACATTTCAGTGGGAGTTAGGCGCGCGCTATGACCGTTTTGAAACTGAAGCGGAGAACCTTAATAACAAAGCGAGTGATGACGATGTATCGCCATCAATTGCGCTAATTTGGCAAGCAAGCGACGCGCTTCAACTCACACTTCGTCACGATAGGGCGTTTCGTGCGCCGAGCTCTGAGGAGCTCTATACCACCGGCACCCATTTTTGTATGGGACCAGGAATGTGCAACACCTTCCTGTCAAACCCTGATCTAAAACCGGAAAAAGCAGCCAACACCGAATTGTTAGCGCGCGTTGCGTTTGAGCCAAATGAGCAAGGTGGTCAGTGGTATGTTGAGAGCTCGGTCTTCGAAAACAAAGTCGACAACTTTATTGAACAAATTGTGAGTTTCTCGCCGTTCCCAGGTAACACGACTTGGGTCAACGTAGAGAAAGCGACTATCAAAGGCGCTGAAGTCGCGACTACCTATATCCAAGATGCGTTAACGCTTAAGTTGTCCTATGGGCAGACACGCGGAAAGGACAAAAATACTAACGAGTACCTGAGCAATATTCCGGCAGACAAAAAGACTATCGACGCGAGCTACGCTTGGGCTGATCGATCGATCACCAGTGGCTTACGTGTGACCGATGTTGACGCGCAAAATCGCGTTAACAATGGGGCAGACTATGCGGGTTATACCATTGCTGATCTCTATGCGAGTTGGTCTCCTAAAGAGTTGTCTGGAGTGAAACTTGATTTGGCTGTGAACAACCTTACCGACCGCTATTTTCGACAGGCGTGGCAAGAGCTTTATGAGCCGGGTCGAGAAGTGATTGTTTCCGCAAAGTACTCTTTCTAAGGTCAGGTGCCAACATGACAAATATTAGCTCTGTAGGAGCAAGTCACTCCCTTCGAGGAGAGCAAGCCGAGGCGCTCTTGCGAACCTTATCTACTTGGGGGAATACCACCACCATTGTGGTTCAAGGAGGTTGCGTCTTCGAGTTTAAAGGCGCTTTTCCAGTTGGCTCGATTGCACAAGGGTTTTATAACCTGAACGGTTCAAACCCAGGTTTTCATGGCCACATACGGCTCCAATCGATTGCGTGTATTAGCTTTCAAGACAAGCCTCATCGTGGCCGCGAAAGCTATGCCTTTGTTTTTAGAGATTCGCACGATGCGATCATTTTTAAAGTGTTTTTAGGGCGTCAGCGCGATGGTCAGTTGATTGCTCACCAGGTAGTCGAATTCAAACGAATCCAGAGCACCTTAGTGATTTAGTCGCAACACGAAACACAACAAATTATTCGGTAGAAACAACACTAACGAGACAAACGAAAATGAAAAATCAAGTATTAGAAAAACAGCTCAAGCAGGAAGTGATTGAGTTTATTCAAAGCCGCAAAAGCTTGCAGTTATCCAGCATTACGCAAGATGGAAAGGCCTATGCATCCTATGCACCTTTTGCGATTGGCGACGATTGTTTATATGTCTTACTAAGTGATATCGCCGTACACGGCGTTAATTTACAGCATAACCCAGAAGCGTCGGTGCTGATTATTGAAGATGAAGATACGGCCGGCGAGCTATTCGCACGGCTACGCGTGAACTACAGCGTAAGCGCGGACAATATCGGCATTGATGATAAACGCTGGCAAGAGGGGATTGATGCGCTGGTAGCGCGACACGGCGACCGCATTAACCACCTAAGTGAGCACAGTGATTTTAGGCTGTTCAAATTAACACCCAACGGTGGCCGTTACGTGAAAGGTTTTGGAAGAGCGTATGCGTTGGCAGGAAAATCGTTGGCAGGAGAATTGGTTGATCACATGCGTGACGGACATAAAAAGCGCGAAGTGGCTTAATATTTCCGCCCGTGAGTCGACGCATTGTTTTCTGTATTTGAAGGTCCTGCCCTAATGCAGAATCGAGACAGATATTCGTGTGGACTCACAACGATAGCGGTAAACTAAGGTAGTCTTGGTAGATGGCATCGCGGTGTTCGATCAATATCGGGTCAAGTGCCGCAGCCATGTTGGGATCGAGCGCTTCAAATACCGGGCGAATGTAGTTAAGCATGGCGCACTGCTCTTGTGGCAGGGGTTGAAAGCATGCCATGACAGTGGCGCTGTATACGTCCGCAGCCGTCAGAGAGTTGCCAATATAGTAGCGGCTGCCTTTGCTTTTTTGTTCTTTCAATTGCTCCGCGAGTGAGTGAAGTATCTTATTCGCGCATGCACCGTATTCAGGCCCTTTTTCTTTTTCGTAGCCGTACTTTTGAGCTAAATATTTTGCGACCATCTCGGGAAACCCGCCGGGTTCGCCAGTTAGCCCTTTATGAACGCCTTCCAACCTGCGATACCATGCTAAGCCTTCTGGGGCGCAAATCTTGGCAGATATCTCCATCATTTTTTGCCGTTCTTCGAGATTGTTAGGCACTAGCGAGGGCGATGGATTGAGTCGCTCTGCTAGTGCGAGTATGTCTTTCCAATCTGAGACGGGCGCTTCGTCATTGTATACGGCTGAAGGCGCGCTAGTAGAACCACTCCAAGGCGTCATTTCTTTGTTGAATGGATCAAAATATACCGCAGAGAATGGAATCGACTTTACTTGAAGGATTCCCTTAGCGGCCTCCGACCAAGGGCTTGGAATACCCTGAACGACGACTAATCGTAAACCTTGGTTATTCTTCGCTTCGTTAAAATCAACGTACTCAAAAGACATTTACTACTCCTAAACGGTGCTGGGTACTACTCAGCAAATGAAAGTACGCTCTGCTGAGTGAGTGCGAGATTTAATGGGTGCATGCTAACGTCGCTATTGGAAGACAAAAACCAGAAGACAGCAAGTCCGTGATGTAATTAAACTCTTGAAAACAATGTCACCTCTTGAAGGAGGCGTTAGGTTTTGCTCATGTTTACGTCGGCGGGAGTATGGACCAAAGCTTAATACTTAGCGTTCATTTGTGTAGAAGCATAGAAAAACCACTTGCATGATGGTTCGTTAACGAACTATTATGCAAGTATATTAACGACAAGTATTATCAGCAACATTGGGGGCGAGTTAGGCGTGACTATCAGAGTGAATGGGGTTGTCTTCTTAGTGGCGCAGCTTCGTGACAGTGCTTATGAGCATGTTACTGGTGAGCTGGTGAGGCTTGGCATGAACGAGTTGGCGCCATCTCACGGAGCGATTCTGATCACGCTGTATCGAGAAAAGGCGTTATCTCTAAAAGCACTTTCGGCTTTTATTAATAAGAAAAAGTCATCAACCACGGAGCTAGTCGATAAATTGATTCGTTTGGGCTACGTTGAAAAAACAACCTCTCCCGACGACCAGCGAGTTAAACTTGTCCGCTTATCTGAGCTTAGTTTACGGCATAAGAAAGATTTCAAAACGCTGTCTGATAATGTGAATGCTCGCCTCTACAAAGGGTTTTCAGAAGGCGAGCAGCAGCAGCTAACCTATTTGCTAAATAAGGCTCAAAACAACTACTAATTTTACAATATAGGTTCGTTAACGAACCATATTTGCTGATTGAACATGCAAAAAGATACTGGCCTAAGAGGTGAGATATGAAAGCGATATACCAGACGAAGTACGGTAAGAGTGATGTTCTTGAATTCGGTGAACAAATAAGCCCTCGCTTGGGGGAGGGTGATATCCGAGTTAAAAACTATGCGGCGAGTGTTAATCCGCGAGACTGGATGATTCGAAGTGGACGTTATCAGCTGCAATTTTTGGTGCCTTCATTTCC
>ENA-OSET01000573-OSET01000573.1-sediment-metagenome-genome-assembly--contig:-NODE-573-length-40864-cov-11.605634_pt1 | contig 40864 bp, 36 predicted proteins | sample MGYA00237882_ERZ534229 | MGnify/ENA primary metagenome ERZ534229 (study PRJEB26408, sample SAMN06266212) | sediment metagenome | isolation source: Hudson Canyon methane seep mesocosm | place... | reverse complement strand
CAACAATGCCAAGGATGGTGAACAATGAGTATTGCAACCGTAAACAGTAGAGCAATAATCGGTGTTGATGCACCACTAGTGACTATTGAAGTTCATATATCAAACGGCCTGCCTAGTTTATCTATTGTTGGCATGTTAGAAACCGCAGTTAAAGAAAGTAAAGATCGTGTGCGTTCAGCTTTGTTGAACTCGCAGTTTAACTTTCCACAACAACGAATAACGATCAATTTGGCACCAGCTGACTTACCTAAAGAAGGTGGGCGTTTTGATTTGCCGATTGCACTAGGTATTCTAGCTGCATCAAATCAATTGCCGATAAGTGCATTAGAAGGTAAAGAGTTTATTGGCGAGTTAGGATTAACGGGTGAGTTACGCTCTGTTCGAGGTGTGTTACCTACGACATTAGCGACATCAGTAGCAAAACGGACTTTGGTTTTGCCTATTGATAATGCCAATGAAGCAGTATTAATTGATGATGCGACTAGTTTTGGGGCGGGACATCTATTGGATGTGTGTGCTCATCTGGCAGGGCAAAAGCAGCTAGAAATGTCAGATACAAGAGAAGGGCCTTTGGATATTGATTATCCGGATTTGGAAGATGTTCGAGGCCAAGCTCATGCAAGGCGAGCTTTAGAAATTGCAGCAGCAGGCTCACACAGTTTGCTTTTATCTGGGCCGCCTGGAACGGGTAAAACAATGTTGGCAAGTCGTTTGCCCAGTATTTTGGCAGAAATGACGGAGCAAGAAGCCGTTGAAACGGCAACGGTACACTCTATTTCATCGCAAGGGTTTAAGGTGGAGCAGTGGCGGCAGCGACCTTTTCGATCACCACATCATACTGCTTCAGCTGTAGCAATGGTGGGTGGGGGGAGTAATCCGCGCCCTGGAGAGATATCGTTGGCACATAATGGTGTTTTATTTCTGGATGAATTACCTGAGTTTGATAGAAAAGTGCTGGAAGTGCTACGTGAACCAATAGAGTCAGGGAAAATAACCATTTCGCGAGCAGCTAACCAATCGGAATTTCCTGCTCGATTTCAGTTGGTTGCAGCGATGAATCCTTGCCCATGTGGTTATTTAGGTGAAACCCGTTGCCATTGTACGGAAGACCAAGTTCGCCGCTATCGAGCTAAAGTATCGGGACCATTAATGGACCGTATTGATATGTTGATTGAAGTACCTCCTGTAGCTAAGTCGATGTTGCGACCAGCAGAGAACGATGAAAAAGAAGAGAGCAGTGCCACGGTGCGACAACGTGTATTGATGGCAAGAGAAAGGCAAATGAAACGGGCTAATAAAGCGAATAATTTGTTAGAAAATAAAGAAATAGAGGTTTATTGCAAATTGAGTGATAGTAATTATCAGTTGTTAGAACAAGCGATTAGTCGCTTGGGATTATCAGCTCGAGCATATCATCGCATTTTGAAAGTGGCACGCACAGTTGCCGATCTTGTGGGTTCAGAAAATATAGAAACAGCCCATTTAAGCGAAGCTATTGGCTATCGTCGATTAGATACAAGGAATACATAAGTTAGTGCATGATTTAAATCCACCGCAGCGGGATGCTGCGCGTCATGTAGATGGACCTCTACTTGTTTTAGCAGGTGCAGGCAGTGGTAAAACACGTGTTATAACTAGAAAAATTGCTTATTTGATTGAAGAGTGTGGGATTTCTGCTCGTAATATTGCCGCGGTAACCTTTACTAATAAAGCTGCACGAGAAATGAAAAGTCGTGTCGCCCAGTTAATGGCTTCACGAGGTTCGTCGGCGCGAGGGTTGATGGTATCGACCTTTCATAACTTAGGCTTAAACATCTTGCGTAAAGAGTTTTCACACCTTGGTTACCGTTCAGGGTTCTCTATTTTTGATCAGCAAGATGCCTTAGCTGTACTGCGTGACTTAATGGGACGTGATTTTGCTGCAGATAGTGAACATGCTGAGCAATGTCAGTGGCAGATTTCTGAATGGAAGAATCAGATGATCGCGCCAGAGCAAGCGATGATGATTGCTGAAGATGAAGTACAAGGCGCTGCAGCAAAAGTGTATCAACGTTATGTTGCAGCATTACATGCCTATAATGCCGTTGATTTTGATGATTTAATCTTAAAACCTGTACTCTTATTTCGTGATTTTCCCGATGTATTAAAAAAGTGGCAGGCACGAATTCATTACTTGCTGGTGGATGAATATCAAGATACTAATGGTTGTCAGTATGAGCTAGTAAAGCAACTGGTAGGGATTCGAGAAGGGTTAACCGTGGTGGGCGATGATGATCAGTCCGTTTATTCTTGGCGTGGTGCGAGGCCTGAAAACCTAGTACAGTTACAGCAAGATTTTCCTCGACTTAAACTGATTAAACTGGAGCAAAACTATCGTTCGATGGGGCGTATTTTGCGAGTAGCCAACCAGTTAATTAGTAATAACCCACATATCTTTGAAAAGAAACTTTGGAGTGCGCGAGGAGAGGGCGATGCGATTAGAGTGATTGCCTGCCGTGATGAATTTCATGAATCTGAGAAAGTCGTCTCTGAGCTGCTTTACCACAAGCTCAAACATAATGCTGAGTTCAAAGATTACGCAATCTTATACCGAAGTAATCATCAGTCTCGGCCTATTGAACAGCTTCTTCGTGAACATGATGTGCCGTATATTTTGACTGGGGGAACATCTTTTTTCTCACGTGTTGAAGTGAAAGATATTATGGCTTATCTACGCTTACTCGCTAACCAAGATGATGATAATGCCTTTCTACGGGCCATTAACACGCCTAGACGTGGTATTGGTGCTACTACCTTACAAGCTTTAGGAAACTATGCCGCAGAACGTAAAACAAGTATGTTTGGTGCTTGTTTTGAAATGGGCTTAGCAGATAAAGTGAGTGCCAAAGCCTTAGGTCACTTGGAATACTTTTCTAAGTGGTTAGTCGATGTTGCTTATCGTGCTGAACAGGGTGATTTAATGGAAACAATCAGAGATATGATTGAAGAAATTGATTATCGCGCCTGGTTAGAAGAGGTGACGGGCGATCCTAATCAAGCAATTAGACGAATGGACAATGTTGAAGAGTTATTAACGTGGATCTCACGCATTATTGAAAAAGACACAGAAAAACAAAGTATAGGTGATATTGCATCACGATTGGTGCTAATGGATTTATTAGAACGACAAGCAGATGAAAACCAAGAAGATGCGGTTAGCTTAATGACCTTACATGCCTCGAAAGGACTAGAGTTTCCACATGTTTATATTATTGGTATGGAAGAAGAAATTTTACCTCACCGCACCAGTATTGAAGAAGATAACTTGGAAGAAGAACGTCGTTTAACCTATGTGGGAATAACGCGTGCTCAGCGTAGTTTAGTATTTACAATGGCAAATACACGCAAACGTTATGGTGAAAAAGTGGCCTGTGATGAAAGCCGTTTTTTACGTGAGCTGCCTGCTGAAGATCTTATTTGGACCAGTGAAAAGAGTAAGGCTGATCCGGAAGAACGGAAAGAGAGAAAGAAGGCCCATATGTCTAATATCAGGGCAATGCTGAAATAATTTAGATGATTATGGTTTAGACTTAAACCTAGCATTGTAGCTTTTTTACCTTGAAGCAACTAACAATAACGGACGCAAAGCGGATGATTATGAGAAAAATAATATTACGTCGAGTGTTAATTAGGAGTCATTTATTCTTATGAGATGGACATATTTTATTATTCTACAGTGCCTGCTTATTGCGGTAGTGTCTGGCATTGTTTACACTCATAAGGACAATATAAATTTACATAAAACACCCCCAGAGTCGTTGGCCGAGTGGTATAAGCCAGAGAATAAGCGGCAGGAATGGTTGCATAATATGTTTAAACTCCGACGTGAAATGCAGGCAATCAAACTTTATTCCACCGGCAATGAAGATGAACTTCTAGATAAATGGACGGCGCAGTTAAGTAAGCATTACCTTAGAGTCGGTGAGATGGTTCCCGAGTGGAATCATAAGTTAGATTCGGATGCCTTAACGCGTTTACAAGCAAGTGTAAAACATAGAGACCAGCAGGGCGTATCTCTTGCACTTAATGCTTTACAAACAAGCTGTGACTCATGCCATCAAGATTACCGGAGCACAGTGGCCACAATGTACCGTGCGCCAGATTTTTCATCGATTAAACTTAGCGAACCCGTCGAATATAAAAAGCATATGAAAGTACTGATCCAACAGATGAATCAGATAAAAATTGCCTCTGAAGATGGAAAACGAGATGTTGCATTATCTTCCCTGTCTGAACTCAAGAAGGGCATTAAATTACAGGGGGAAACCTGTGTTCAGTGCCATAAAAAAGATGCCGAACTATATCCTAGTGTGGAAATAACAAAAACAATAGAAAACTTAGAACAGGCTTTATCCACGGGAACATATAAGGAACGAGGAAAAGCACTGGGCGGACTAGCCGTTCAGGCATGTGCTAGCTGCCACGGCACGCATCGTATCGCTTATGATAATAGAAAGTCTTTCACAGACGGACCTAACTGGCTAGAGCTGATAAAGCACTAGTCTGGAAAGGTTAAATTATGAGAAAAAATAAGGAAGCTTTATTTTAGTGAGTTCAAGTTAGTTAGTGTTTACAGGCGTGAGTCACAGATTATGCCTTGCCACTAAGAGCTGAAAATGAAGCTGAGGCTATTGAGTGTTACTTGTAGCTACTCAAAAGAGAAGATACAACGTGATAGGAGGTTTCGAGAGCGTTAATTCCTTTTCTTGCCATCGCTATGTTTCCTGTCTGATGTTGTTCAACCAAGTCATTAGCAATATTAAATAGGGCATCATGAGCTAGCTTGAGTTGATCTAACCATTTTTGGTTAAATATTTGTTCATTTTCAAGGCGTGATAGCCAGACACCAAGATGACATTTCATGAAGAACTGTCCAAACCCACTGTCTTCCATTGTAAGTAGAAATTTATTAACACTATCAAACCAATGCTCTGTGGTTAGTTGTAACAGAAGAATTTTATTTTCTTGTAGAGACATATTACGATTACTACAATCAATCCAATGCTGGTTAGGTTTATAGTCTGCAAGCCATGACTCTAAATCATTAGCCGTTAATGGTCGTGATATTCCATAGCCTTGAGCCTCATTACAGCCCATAGTAAGCAACATGAGACCATGATTAGTTGTTTCTACACCTTCAGCAATTACTTCGCGGTTAAAGGCTTTAGCTAATCCAATAACACCATCAATAATGCTGTAGTCATTAGGATCATCTAGTAAGTCACGTACAAAGGTTTGGTCAATTTTAATCGTATTGGCTGATAGGTTTTTCATATGGGTGAGGGAGGAATAGCCGGTGCCAAAATCATCCAAAGCGACCTTAACGCCTAATACATTTTGGCAACTTTGAATGATGCCACTTATGGCCCCAATATCACCTAGAGAGCTACTTTCTAATATTTCTAATTGTAAACTTTGGGAGTTTACATCGGGGTACTTGTCTAATGCCTCGTTTAATTGGTCGAAGAAAACTTGAGATTGTAGATGGTGAGAAGAAACATTAATGCTAACTTCAAGCTGAATACCTTGCTGCTGCCAATCATGAAGTTGTTGTAGTGCTTCATTAATTACCCAGCCGCCGATTTGTATTTCTAGTTCTGTACCTTCGATAAGAGGGAGAAAGTCTAATGGAGGAATTAAACCTTTTTCAGGGTGAATCCAGCGAATAAGGGCTTCAGAGCCAAATACTTCGCCAGTCTTCATGTTCACTTTAGGTTGGAAATAGAGCTGAAATTCTTTATGGGCTAGAGCTTGTTTTATTTCGTGCTGTTTTCCTTGAGTATTAATTGTGTGCTCATGATCACTTGCACTAAATAATCGTTGTTGATTTTTACCTGATAGCTTGGCTAAATACATTGCTTGATCTGCATGCCGTATTAAAGTATCTAAGTCGACATCCTCAAGAGGATAGATGGAAGTTCCAATAGATGCACTGATAGTAAGAGTTAGCTTATCGATGAGGTAAGGTTGAGCCAATGCTTTGATAATACGCTCAATGACTTCTCCGCACTGTGCTATTGATGTTATCTCACCTAGCAGTAAGGTGAACTCATCACCACCTTGTCGTGAAACCGTATCTTCCTCTCTGATAGTTTGTTTAATTCGGCTTGCAACTTCAACCAGTAACTTATCGCCTACCTTATGACCATGGTTGTCATTAACAGGCTTAAAGTTATCTAAATCAAGAAAACATACTGCGAGCAGAGTATTTGTACGCTTACTGTGGGCTGCTGCTTGGGTAAAACGGTCAGAAAAGAGTATTCGGTTGGGGAGTTGAGTAAGCTCATCATAATGAGCCATATGGTGAAGTTTTTCTTCTTCAGCTTCTCGGTTTAAGATTATGGCCACAATTCCAGCACATGTTTCCAATAGCTTTTTATGAAAATTATGAGGCTGTCGCTTTTCCATGCTTGAAAGAGCAAAAGAACCAATGATGAAGTTTTCATTTCCACGAATAGGCATTGACCAGCAAGCATCAATTCCAAATGTTTCTGCGAAGCTTTGAAAGCCCTCCTGTGACCAGCGAATATCCTTTCGAGTATCACATATAAACTGAGGTTCGCCTTTAAATACAGCCGTACCACAAGAGCCACTATTTTCACTAGGAATTAGTCCATTGAGAGCATTTATGGCTTCAATAGGAATATTGGGTGCCGCTTTTATAATCAGGCTTTCTTTTTTGTCATCAAATAGCATAATGGATGCGAGCGAGTTTGGTAGCATCGACTCTGCTGTTCGACATAAATCATCTAAAGTATCTTGATATTGCTTGCCTATCGCGACCTTACCTAAGATTTCTTGCTGTAGCGATAATAAGTTTTCCATTTCCTTATTGGTTAGCTGCACTTCCATTGGCATGTCCTGTAGTCTTTCCATAGGTATATAGTAGCGTACTTTTTTGCTAAAATCATTTGAACTTAAAAGTGGCTAGCCTCAAGCATTATCTGAATAAAAAATATCGACATGGAGTATATCCTCTATTTAACTACTGGTCTGTAATAGCCGCTCAGCAATAACTCTAAGCACTGCATCACTAGTATAGTGGCCACATTATCTATTTCTTAGGTATTAACTTCAGTGAAGTTAACTTGCTTTTGTAGCGTATTCAAACTATTTAGCACCTGACTTTTTAACTCTAAAAGCTCCTCAAAAAGTATTAATGCTTGTTTAGTTTGACCTTTGTTATGTATTGAAATAATTTTGTGACCGACTTCATGAACGTCAACATGAATTCCTTCTAAATCTTTAAAAGCGGATAAATGCCCATAGTGTGCTTTACCATGTCCGTAATACCATGAGCCAAGACGACACCCGTAATGATTCGTTAACTCATCATGCCCAAGAGAAAGTTCGCTACCCTTTAAAGTTTTATAGATTTCTTGAACCCATGCAATATGATCACTTTGTGCAACAACGAGGGGTAAATTACTCATTTCCCAGTCGGATCCTGACCAGATAGACCATGACTCATCTGGAGTATAGGTCTGAGCCCAGATCTCCATATCACTTGCAGGCATAGGTCTAGCAATGCCATAACCTTGTGCATGGTCACAGCCTAATCTCATTAATACAACGCCATGCTCTGCAGTTTCAACACCCTCTGCAATTACATGCCTTTGAAATACTTTGGATAGTGAAATAATACCTTCAATTAGGGCTAGGTCTTGGCGGTTATCAAGCATGTCACGAACAAAACTTTGATCAATTTTCAGACACTCTGCTGGTAAGCTTTTTAAATAAGATAATGAGGAGTAGCCAGTACCAAAATCATCTAAAGCAAAATTAACGCCTAGTGCCTGACAGTCAGCTATTTGTTCTGACACTTGGGTTAAATCATCAAATGCCACTGTCTCAAGAATTTCTATTTCAAGTTTGTTTTCTAATACATTTGGGTGTCGAGCAAGAGCAATTACTAAATCAGAGATAAAATCATTTTGCATAAAGTGATATGCATCAATATTAATACTGATCGTCCAGTCTTTACCTTGATCCAGCCATAAGTCCAACTGAATCAAGGCCTGTTCAATAACCCATCTACCTATATTAACCATCAGAGGCGTATTCTCAATATGAGGTAAAAAGTCTAATGGTCCGAGCAGGCCACGCTCAGGATCCTCCCATCGAATTAATGCCTCAGCGCCAGTAATAATTCCCGTACGCATATTGACCTTAGGTTGATAAAACAAAACAAATTCATTCTGTTCGTAGGCTTGTACGATACGATTAAATTCTTTACTTCGGTCATGAGATAACTGAGTAAGCTGGGCATCATAATATGTAAATTGGTTTTTTCCAGAGTGTTTTGCTTGATACATCGCTTGATCTGCATGTCGTAGCAAAGTGTCTGGATCAACATTATCTTCAGGGTATACAGAAAGACCAATGCTCGATGAAACCGTAAATATCTGCTCATTAATAAGATAAGGCTTAGCTAAAGCTTCAAAGACCCGTTTTATAGATGCATCAATTTCTACATGGTCATGGAAATCATTGAGTAACAGAACAAATTCATCGCCACCAAATCGAGCAACAGTATCATCACTTCGAACAGACGTCATTAGCCGTCTTGCCACTTCAACTAATACTTTATCACCGTAGTCATGACCATAGCTATCATTAATGGGTTTAAAGTTATCTAGATCTAGTACACACACTGCAATCATACTATTTGATCTATTCGCATTTGAAACCGCAAGACGAAAGCGATCTTGAAGTAAGGTGCGGTTTGGTAAGTTAGTCAGTGCATCATGCCAAGCTTGCCATTCAACCTCTTCTTTTAGCCGGTACTTTTCCGATACATCTTGAAAGCTGACAACGCAACCAACAAATTCATCAGAATCAAACAAAGGGCTAGCAGCACACTCTATCAAGTGATCATGACCATCATGACTATGTAATAACGCCCCCGCATTAACTTCTACCACTTGCTTACTTTCTATAACTCGGTTTACAGGATGAAAATCTTCTTCAACATCTAAAGTAAATATATTCTCAACTTTTTTATTCCTTGCCAAGTCTATGGGCCACCCTGTCAATCTTTCTGCGGCCTGATTCATGAAGATCACATGACCAGTAACATCTGTTTTTAATACGCCCTCGGTAAGTGATTCAAGGGTTATTTCAGCCCGAGTTTTTTCATGATGTAGTGCCGATTCCAGTTTTTTACGTTCAGTGATGTCAAATCGAATAGCCTTGTAACTAATAGGCTTCCCAGTATGGCTATCAAGAAATGGGACAATAGTCGTGTGCACCCAGTATAAATGGCCACCTTTGGCTCTATTGCAGATATCTCCTTGCCAGACATGTCCTTGAGAAATAGTAGACCATAAGTTTACAAAAAAATCAGGAGGATGAACGCCTGAATGTAACATTCTATGATTCTTACCCAATAGTTCTTTTTCAGAATAACCTGACAAAGAACAAAAAGTGGAATTAACGGAAGTAATGGAGCCTTTTACATCGGTTTCAACAACAATGGCTGCTTCATCTACTGCGCGACGGAGTTGCAAATGGCTATGATTCTCGTGCTCTAGCTTTTTAAGCTGTTCTTTATTATACAGGCTGAGTTCCTTATTCTCTGCCTGTAAGCGCATAATGCGAGTCATTACCAGTATTTTTGCTCTCACAAGATCAACATCAACCGGCTTAATCAGATAATCATCAGCACCTAATTCTAAGCCTTTAATGATATTTTCAGGTTCAGTAAGTGCACTAATAATAATGATTGGAACCCAATAACCAAGATCTAGTTTTCTTATTTTTGTGGTCGCAGAAAAGCCATCTTCAATAGGCATCATAATGTCCATCAAAATAAAATCTGGTCGATTTAACTCAACGGAACGAACTGCTTCTCGGCCATTTTCAGCAAGAAGGATCTCGAAGCCAAGTCGCTTAATTATTGAGGCCAGTAGTACTCGATTGGCATTGGAATCATCTACTATTAATATTTTCATCACGAACAATAGTATATGAAATAACTATATATGAAAACACTTATAAATCAGGGGGTATTGATGTGGACTAGAAAGCTAGAGTGGCATATCTACTACGGGCAATTCAAACCAAAATGTACTGCCTTCACCTTCGATGCTCTCAAATCCAATATGTCCATTCATTTCTTCAACAATACGCTTGGTAATTGTTAGACCTATTCCTGTTCCTTCAATAGTTAAGGCCTCTCTCCCGAGTCTAGAGAAAGCTGTAAATAGATCTGATTGCATTTCTTCTTTTATTCCCATCCCTGTATCTGCCACCAGTGTTCTAAAATAACCGTTTTTCATCACTTGATATTTAATGGTGACACTGCCGCCAACCTTGTTATATTTAATGGCGTTACTGACCAAGTTAATAACTACCTGCTTAAATAGAAGCTGGTCAGCCATTATAAGAATATTGAGATCATCTTCACATTTCAGTTGAATATCCATGGCTTTAGCTTGCTCTGCAAAAAGCTGTATACATTCTTCAATAAGATGTGATGGATTTAGAACTCTAATATCAACCTCTAGGTTATTTGATTCTATTTTAGATAAATCCAATACTTTATCAACCAGTTCAAGAAGGTGCTGGCCTCCATGGTGAATAAAGCCCAAATCTTCTTTTTGTTCCTTACTTAGTGGCTGGGTTTTGTCAGTCAGTAATAACTCCGAAAATCCTATTATTGAATTTAATGGTGTTCGTAATTCATGACTCATTGATGATATAAACTCTGATTTAGCCTTATTTGCTTGCTCGGCTTCAATTTTAGCTTGTACAGCTTCATCACGCGCTTTTTCCATACCCACTGTTCGCTCTTGTACAAGCTCTTCTAAGTGCTTTTGATATTCCCTCAGTTCAGTCTGAGCCTTTGTTTTCTCGGTAATATCAATGATGGAGGCAAGGTAGCCTTGCCGACCAGCGTGATTAATGCTGTCTAAGTGTACTTCTACAGGATAGCGGCTTCCATCCTTACGTTGATGTACCGTTACAAACTCAAGAAAAGTCTTGTTTTTTTCTCTAAGGGGAGCAAGAGCCGCCCTAAACTGTTGATCAGAATAGAAAGGTTTAATATCAAAAGGCGTGAGTTGATATGCTTCCTTGAGTGTTATACCTAGGTTATTTAAGGCGGCATCACTAACAAAGGTAAAGTGCATCTCACCCTCATAAAAAATATAGGTTTCAGCATGCCCCGAGTTAACTGCCTGAAATAGTGTATTTCTGTCATTAATGGAATAGGACAGTACTAAACTACAAATAGGGAGCAATATAAAACTAGCTGAAAATAAAAAGAGATCAGGCTGTAATTGTGGACCAACAAAGAGACCTTGCTGGAGCAATAGTCCAATAACACCCACAATAAAAAAGATAAAACTAATGATTGCGGTCATGATGTGGCTAAAGCGTAATATTGACCAAGCGAATGGAAGTGCTAATAAATAACCACCATTGAAACCTGAGCTATTCGTGATACTCCAGTCAGTTAAAACACCGAATGCAACGATAATCGTGAATACAATAAGCGAAACCAGTTCACTACGCTGTTTAGATAAATCAAGAAATGACTGAAGGCTAAAAAGCAATATAAACGGTGTAATGAGTACGATCCCTAACTCATCAGCCATCCACCAGTGCAATATAATATTAGGCATGTCTGGAAGGGTTATAAAGCCAGCAATTAATAATGTTATTGGCCCAATAACAGCACTGGCTAAAGCCCCGACACTGCCTGCTGTCACGAGTGATAAATAATCAGTAAGACGGTTAAGAGTCGGTGAGAAGGGTAAAAAGCGTAAGAGGTATAGAGCCAAGATAGGCTCTAATGTATTGCCTAGAGCCGTACCGATTGAAATAGCCGATGCCAGCCCCATATATAAACCCGCAGCATAAGCGCCTAAAAACACACCTATTGAATAACGATATCCATACTTGAGCATCACTGCCAATGCAAAGCCAGAAGAGGGCCATAAAAATGTTGCCCCCTCTTTTAATGAGGCGAACTCCAGAGCAACAGTTGCTAGCATAAAGTATATAGCTGCTACTCCAAATTGCATTGCTACATACTGATGTTTATTTTTAATAATTTAATTTGCCCGTTAGTTCAAAGTTAGAGTATGAATAATAGTAGCTATATAGGAAAATGCCAAGAACTTTAGAGCCTTCTAATTAACAGGTTGTTTTTATGATATTTGTCCATATTTTCTATAAGAACCTTTAGTTAAGTCATTTTGGAAAAGATTTATTCCATGGTCATTGAAAATGCAGATTTTATTTTATCATCCTCGCGAATACGGGGAACCATGGGCCGTAGAAATAGCCACTATCATTGGATTCCCGCTTTTGCGGGAATGACGAACTTTATAAGGTTACCTTTAAATTGAATGGTTACGGGTATATATCCTCAGCGTTAGAAAAAAGGAGTATGGAGGCTTTCATTCTATAGAGCTAGGGCAGGAATCAAACCCTCAAGGCAGTGATTTTGTAGATTTCAAGTTACTTGAATCTACACTTAAACATGGATGCCGCCTCCAAATTTAGATGACGTTAGTAAGTTCAGCTAGCTGTTGATAACAGCTGAAGTGGTTTTTTGTGTTAAATGGTAGACTATAATTAGCACTGAATAGACTGTCTCAGAATATTGATTGTAAGCATGTCATATTAATACCGCTAAACTCTGGAAAAATTGTATTTACCCAAAGGTTAGGTTCGGTGTTGCTATTTACTTTTCCCACTGAAAATCATCGGCTGATTCTTCATCTGAATCATCAGGTCGATACATTAGTTGAACGCCATGTAGGAAGTTACGCAAGATTTGGTCTTTACACTGTCTGAAGTGTTTATGATCAGCTCGGCGGAAGAAGGCACTTAGCTCATGTTTACTGATGCGTAAGTCAGCAAGTAGAAGAATTTCTAAAATATCTTCATCACGAAGATCTAAGGCAATTTTTAACTTTCTGAAGACAATATTATTATTTATCTTTTTTTCTGGAACAGGCTGCACACCTTCTTTTTTACCACGGTTAGTATTAATTAAACCATTTAAGAATGTAGCTAACTGTACATCGCTACAATTTGCATAATCAGGATCGCCTTCTTTTTTCATCCAGCTACTAATTTGTGCACGAGTTATTTTTGAGTCTGCGGCAGCAAAGATTTTCATCATTTTGTCATCGTTATAATCATAGGTATAACGAATACGGCGTAAAACATCATTATTAGTCACAAGCAGTTCCTGTTGTTAGTAGCTGTAGAGGTAAATTTAGAGGGTAGTATATACCCATGGGTATTTATTGATGCCAGTGTTAGCAATATAGTTAATGAACACTTTCTGCTAAGCTTAACCAATAATTTTAAACACACAGTAAAAATATGACTCATAAACAAGTAAATAACCCATTACACGCTATTACCTTAGAGCAAGTATTAATTAAGTTAGTTGAACAATTAGGCTGGCAAGAAATGGGAAATCAGATTGATATAAAGTGTTTTAACAGTGAACCCAGTATTAAATCTAGCCTTAAGTTCTTAAGAAAGACCGCTTGGGCAAGAGAAAAAGTAGAATCACTCTATATTAAAACAATGAATACGTCTGACTAGTTGCCGGTGATGCTACAACGGCCAAAGCTTAATTCCTAGCAGCATAAATTGTATCGATAATACTAAACAGAGTAGGGTTGCGAGGCTATAAATAGATTTTAAACCCATGGCTTTAATATTCTGGGAACCAATATAGACTGCAATGGCTGTTACAAAGAATGAAAACTCACTGACAACTAATAAGGTTAGTAATGGCAACAGCGTTGTACCGTCACTATTGACTTCGCTACCTTTGATGACAAGAAGTAATAAGCAAGCACTGAGTGCTAAGGCAATATAAGGGAAATTAATTGTTTTCATATGATTAATGTCGAAGTATAAAAAAAGCCCGCTTTTGCGGGCTTTTTAAGTCAATACTATTGAACGAGTGAGACCATATGATCAACAGCTAATTTAACATCATCATCACTTAAATCAGGACGACCACCACGCGCTGGCATCATATTTAAGCCATTAATTGCATTGCTATAAACAGTTTCAATACCTTGTTCTAGACGAGGAGCCCAACCATCCGCATCTCCTAATTTTGGAGAACTCATCATGCCTGTTGCATGGCACATAGCACAGACTTGAGTAACAATCTTTTCGCCACCACCTACGCTGGCTACTTCTACTGGTGCTGCGACAACAACGGGAGCTTCACCGATGTAAGCTTCAGCAACGGGTTTAATTCGTTCGGCAACATCGTCAGCTGCCATGCTTTCAGGTGTAACGACCTTTTTTTCAATATCTAACATTGTTGATAAGATAACTTTTATTAAGCCAAATACGATAATAAAAGTAACAATACTACCGACAAAGAATTTACCTGAATTTTGAGAGTCCATGCTTAAACCTATAAATCTAAAATAAAAGAAGCAATTATACGGTGATAATGACGTTGGCGAAACTACTCGTCATTAATTGCTGTTAATACTAGTTTTCCAATAGTAGAACCGGTTAACAATTGTTTATGTGCTTTAACGATGTTATCAGAACTTATTGGCCCAATTGTTGAGGTATATGTGCTCGTTAATTGACCATCATCGAGTAATTGAGCAACCTTATTAAGTAGGTGATGCTGGGTAATCATATCTGATGTTTTAAACATGGGACGTGTAAACATAAACTCCCATACAAACCCTGCACTTTTTGACTTTAAACAATCCAAATCATGTTTTTCCTGAGTACCAACAATGCTGCAAATCATGCCTTGTGGAGCAATGAGTTCAGCCATGGCCTTAAAATGTCGATCTGTATTATTCAGACATAAGATATAGTCAGGATCATCGATACCCAGCGCTCTATATTGAACAACAAGGTCACTATGATGATTGAGTACATTGTCTGCACCTAATTTATGGCACCACTGCTCAGATTCTGTCCTTGATGCGGTAGTGATAACATTAAGCTTACCTATCACTTTAGCTAATTGAATGGCAATAGAACCTACGCCACCGGCTCCACCAATAATAAGAATGTTTTTTCCTGCATCAATGTCGCCAGCAATTTTTAAGCGTGAGAATAGTGCTTCCCATGCCGTAATACTGGTTAGTGGCATGGCGGCGGTTTGTTCAGCAGTTAATGATGCAGGTGCATGACCTACAATTCGTTCATCAACCAGTTGATGACTGGCATAACAGCCTGGCCGAGTGACATCGCCAGCATAAAAGACTTTATCTCCACACTTGAATAGCTCCACATCATTACCTACCGAAACAATCGTGCCAGTAGCATCCCAGCCAAGTATTTTAGGTGAAGAGCTGATGCCAGTAATATTGGCTTTTATTTTGGTATCGACAGGGTTAACAGCAATAGCTTCTATTTTTATTAATAAGTTACGACCTGTTGCTACGGGTGTTTCCTGTTCAAATAAAATGGGGGCTGTATCGTTACTGTTAAATCCTAAAGCTTTCATAATGTTCTCGGTTAGTTTGTTTGTTGTAACTGCCAATCTAATTGGCTGTAATGATAGTGTTTGCTACCATCATCATAGCTATCAACTAATACGGGTACTTGGGAGCCTATTTGGAGTGGAGGTTGTAGTAGTATGAAGTAAGGTTTTTCATTATCAGCTAAGCCCAGTTATCACCCATACGGCCCATAAATTATGCTTTTTTTCCTAACTGGTAAGCGGATAATATAATTTGTTTTAATTTGGGATGCTGTTGAATATCATCAATATTAAGTTGTTGTTTAAGTTCTAAGGCAAGTTGCTCTAATAGCTGCTGTTCATGCCAATATTGTTCGAAGCTGGTTTTGTCAAAATAATCATTTTGCACAAAATTAGTTACCCATCCACTCGCATTAGTGAATTGAATATCTTCGGCCTGCATCATTTCATATTCGTAAGAATAGCTATCAATATCATTTAGCTTTGCCAGCATTTGATGTAGGGGAGGGATGGTGCCATGTTGTTGCATAAGTTGGTCAAGATCTAATATAGCGCTTGGGCTTAGACGGTTACCTTTATAATCGAACTCAATGGTTGCTGTAATATGGTTAGTCATAATAATTTCTTTAATGCGGCTAAATAATCGGGTTCAGAGGGGGGGATGTTATTACGTTGAGCCAGCCATAATGATTCAGTTAAACATTCCATCATGTGATGTTCAGTCTCATGAGCATCGGAGAATTTGACTTGTAGTTGTTGGTAAGTATCACGTATTCCAGCAGGCCGATCGGTTGATATTTGCTCATGTAATGAGATATGTAATCCCATGTGTAAAAAAGGGTTGGTTTGACCATCCTCAACAAAGTATTCTTGTTGTAAGCTGGCTTCATTATTAAATATTTTATGATATTCAGGATGTTCTTTGATGACTTGAGCTACCATAGATTCTAATGCGGATAATGGCTCAGAAGCCTGACTTTTCTGCCAGACATCATGATACATCTGGCGTAACTGTTGACGATTTTGACCAAACATTATGTTTTGTTTATCTTTTTCTGTTGGCGACGAAACTCATCACAACATTGTGATACAACACATGTTTCACAGTGTGGCTTTCTTGCTGTACAAACATAACGACCGTGTAATATTAACCAATGATGGGCATCAAGCTTGAACTCATCAGGAATGACTTTCATCAAGCGATCTTCAACGGCTCGTACTGTTTTTCCTTTCGCTAAGCCTGTACGGTTGCCTAGGCGAAATAAATGGGTGTCGACGGCAATGACTGGGTGCTTGAAAACTGTATTGAGAATGACATTAGCGGTTTTACGACCTACACCTGGCAAAGCTTCTAATGCATCACGATCATCGGGTACTTCACCATTGTGAAGATCAAGTAATTGGCGACAGGTTTTAATGACATTGCCAGCTTTACTATTAAATAGACCAATGGTTTTAATATAGTGTTTAAGACCCTCGACACCTAGATCAAAAATAGTTTGAGGTGTGTTGGCAACTAGATAAAGCTTGTCTGTGGCTTTATTAACACCAACATCCGTTGCTTGGGCAGATAAAATCACGGCGATAAGCAATTCAAATGTACTACTATAATTCAGCTCCGTTGTTGGCTCTGGGTTAGTCGCCTTAAGTGTGGCGAAGAACTCATGTCGTTGTGTTTGATTCATGCTTTAGCTGGAATGACTTCTGCTGTTACATTAATAAGCTTAGCTTGTTGACGTGCATCAATCACATTCTTTAAAGCGACAATTAAACCAAGGCCAATAAATGCACCGGGAGGTAATAAGGCCATTAAAAAACCACGGTAATCTTCAACAACAATTGTCATGTTTCTAGCAGACTCACCAAACATTAAGTGAGCTTCACTTAAAATGGTGCCTTGACCAATCAATTCTCGTGTTGCACCTAATAAAACCAGTACGGCAGTAAAACCTAGTCCCATCATTAAACCATCTACAAGGGATGGGCCAATGGGGTTTCTTGCTGCAAAGGCTTCAGCACGGCCGATAATGGCACAGTTAGTTACAATTAGAGGGATGAAAATACCAAGAATTAAATAAAGCTCATGAAACCATGCATTCATTGATAATTCGATCACGGTTACGATAGAAGCGATGATCATCACAAACACGGGTAACCTTGCTTCATCGGGAATCTGCTTGCGAAGTAAAGAGATCACGCCATTAGCTGCCACTAAGGTTAATATTGTCGCCAAGCCTAAACCAAGGCCATTAATTGTGGTATTACTTACGGCGAGTAGGGGGCATAAACCTAATAGCTGTACTAAGGCTGGATTGTTTTTCCATAAGCCATCACGGATTATGGGACCATATACGTCATTCATTATTCAGCTTCCTTAAATAAGTCATCACGGTTTTTATCGAAATAATAAAGTGCATTTTTTACAGCGGTAACGACGGCACGAGGAGTAATCGTTGCTCCTGTAAATTGGTCAAACTGCCCACCATCTTTTTTGACTTTCCATTTGTCTTCAACAGGGTTGATCAACGATAAGCCTTTAAATTGTAGGATCCAGTCTGCTTTTTTAACATCAATTTTATCACCTAAGCCAGGTGTTTCTTTATGATTGATAACACGAACACCTGCTAATGTACGATCATAATAAATGCCGACAAGTAGTTTTATCTTACCGTTATAGCCATTGGGTGCAATGCTCGTCAATACGACAGCAACAGGACTACCCTCTTTACGAGCACGATAGACATCCGTAAAGTCTGATGTCCCTAAAGCCTTTACTCTAGGGATTAATAAGGTATCGGTTAAAATGTCATTATCATAGTCATTACTGTCGACGAGTGCGTTAATTGCTGCTAATAATGTTTGACGTTCATTTTCAAGAATTTTATCCCGTGTCTTTTCCTCTGTGACTGTCACTAAGCTTGTTGCAACAATGGCAAACAGGGCTAACATTAGACCAACATGCAATATTTTAGTTTTAATCTCATTCATAGTTCTTAGCCTCCGTACACTTTAGGCTGGGTGTAATAATCAATCAGAGGCACCAGCATATTCATCAATAATACTGCAAATGCTACACCGTCAGGATAACCACCCCAAACACGAATGATATAGGTTAATAAGCCAACACCAGCACCAAATACAATTCTACCTTTGACAGTTGTAGAGGCTGTGACCGGATCAGTAGCAATGAAGAATGCGCCTAACATGGTGCCACCACTAAGAAGGTGAAATAGTGGTGAGCCCGTTGTTTCAGGTGCTAGCAACCAAGTAATAAGACTAATACTGGTTAATCCTAAGAGCATTGCTACCGGAATATGCCAACTAATAACGCGACGATAAATTAAATAGCACCCTCCGAGAGCTAAGAAAATATTAACCCATTCCCAACCTTTACCTGCAAACAGACCAAATAAGGGTTGTTGAGATATGTAGGATGGATGTTGCAATAAGCCAATTTGTGTTTTCATTGCATCAAGAGGCGTTGCTCCTGACATTGTGTCGAAGCCTAAACCACTAGCAAACTGACCATTAAATATCACGTTAAACGTAGCTAAAAAATCGAGGGGCTGGTCACTTAAACTAACTACGGGTAGCCATGTTGTCATTTCTAAAGGAAATGAAACTAACAATAATACATAGGCGACCATGGCAGGGTTGAAAGGGTTATAACCTAAGCCACCATAGAGGTGTTTAGCAAAGATGATAGCAAATACGATACCTACAACAGTAAGCCACCATGGTGCAAGAGGGGGTAAAGCGATAGCCAGCAATACTGCTGTCACGATAGCACTACCATCAGTTAAAAAGGGTTTAAGAGGGCGCCCGCGTAGTTTAAGTATTATTGCTTCAGATAATAAGGCAACCACTACTGCTAACGTCATCGTGATTAAAACGCTAGGGCCAAAGAAGTAGACGATAGCAATTATTGCAGGAACAAGTGCAAGTAAGAGCTGTAGCATATGTAGCGTTACACGGCTTGTTCCCGATAAAAAAGGTGATGATAGACGACTTAAAGGCATCGATTATTTCTCCTGATCATCAGATTGAGGTTCAGCTGTCTTGGCTTTTTCAGCTTCTTCTTTTTCTTTAGCTGCTTTTGTGGCTGCCAAAGCCAGTTTACGTTGACGCTGACGTTCTGCTTTTTCTTTCTTTTCTGCTTCTTGACGTTCTAAACGGTTTTCATGACGGATACGGGCATTGTCTGATTTTTGAGTTTCTAGCTCTTGGTTCATCGTTTCAGTTTTAGCAAAACGGAAATAATGAACTAAAGGGATTTTACTTGGACAAACATAACTACAACAACCACATTCAATACAATCGAAAAGGTTATATTCACGTGTTTTATCAAGGTCTTTAGCACGTGAGTGCCAATAAAGTTGCTGGGGTAATAAACTAACAGGGCACACCGTGGCGCACTCACCACAACGAATGCAAGGTAACGGATCTACAGCCGGTGCAGCATCTTCCACTCCGACTAAAATACAGTTTGCAGTTTTGGTGACAGGAAGATGATCGCCTGATAAGTTGTATCCCATCATTGGCCCACCAAGAATGAAAGGTTCATCAGCTTGACGCTTGGTATCACAAAATGCCAGTAGTTCATGCATAGGGGTACCGAACAATGTTTCAAAATTACCTGCTTTATTCACTTGTTTACCGGTAATCGTGACGATACGAGATATTAAGGGCTCACCATGTATGATTGCTCTACTAATCGCATAGCTTGTCCCTACGTTATGACACACAATGCCAAGATCTATCGGAAGGCCATGGCTGGGAACTTGTTTCCCTGTTACCACTTGTATAAGTTGTTTTTCACTACCCGCAGGGTAACGTGTCGGTACAGAAATGATGGACGTATTATTAAGGTGGGAACGTGTTGCTAGTGCAAGCTCCATCGCTGCAATCGCTTCGGGTTTATTATCTTCAATAGCAATTATGCAGTTTTTTACGCGTAAGGCGTATTGCATGATCTCAATACCATCAAGGATGCCTGAAGCACGTTCACGCATCAACATATCATCACAAGTGATGTAAGGCTCACATTCGACACCATTAATAATCAGTGTTTCAACATGGTGATGCACGCCAGGGTTGAGTTTAATGAAACTTGGAAATCCAGCACCACCTAGACCAACAATGCCAGCCTCACGCAATGTTTGCCGTATTTCGTGTTCTGAAAGAGTTGTAAAGTCTTCGGTCTTCTGTCGCTCAATCCAACGATCTTCACCGTCAGTCTCAATGGTGATACAGCAGGCTGATAAACCTGATGGATGTGGAATTGGCTGATCATCAATCGCAGTTACAGTGCCAGAACTAGGGGCGTGTAAGTACACTGAAACATGGCCATCAGCACGAGCAATTTTTTGCCCCTTAAGTACTTTATCTCCTACTTCAACGATAGGTAATGAGGCTTCACCTATATGCTGTTGTAATGGCAATATCAACTTTTTACTTAGTGGGATTTTGTGTATCGCTGTTTGAGTTGACCGCTTTTTATGACCGTCGAGTTTCAACCCACCTACAAATGTATGTTGTTTTGCTGTCATGATTGATCTCCAACCTGAATATCAACACGAGCAGGATCGGGCCAGCGCCATGTATTTGGATTTAATTTAGTTTCAACCATATCGATACAATCTACAGGGCAAGGAGGTAGGCATAACTCACAGCCTGTACATTCATCAGCAATAATAGTGTGCATTTGTTTCGCCGCACCTAATATAGCGTCAACAGGGCAAGCTTGAATACACAAGGTACAACCAATACAACGATCTTCATCAATAACCGCCAATGTTTTTGGTTTTTCAATACCGCACTCTTCATCAAGTGGTTTGGCTTCAACTTCTAATAAGTCAGCTAATGCTTGAATCGTGGCTTCACCACCCGGAGGACAGCGATTAATATCAGCCTCACCAGCAGCGATAGCTTCAGAATAAGGACGACAACCGGGGAAGCTACATTGACCACATTGTGTTTGAGGTAATAACTTGTCGATTTGATCAGCAATAGGATCGCCTTCAACCTTAAAGCGAATAGAGGCATAACCTAATAGCAGGCCGAAAATAAGTGCCATAATTGTAATGGCTAGAATTGCAGTTAACATGGTTATTTCACCAAGCCTGAGAATCCCATGAAGGCCATCGACATTAGCCCTGCTGTAATTAAAGCAATGGCAGCACCTTGGAAAGGAACTGGCACATCGGATGCTTCAATTCGTTCACGCATGGCAGCAAAAATCACTAAGACCATAGAAAAACCAATGGCTGCACCAAAGCCATATAAGGCTGACTCTAGGAAGCCATGTTGTTCTTGTACATTTAATAAGGCGACGCCTAATACTGCACAGTTTGTCGTGATGAGAGGCAAGAAAATACCCAACACTTGATATAAGATCGGGCTTGTTTTATGAACCACTAACTCTGTGAACTGCACTACAACAGCAATAACAAATATAAAACTAATCGTGCGTAAAAATTCAATACCAAGAGGGGCAAGTAGGTATTCGTTAATTAAATAACTACTAATTGAAGACAAGGTTAAAACAAACGTTGTGGCTAAGCCCATCCCCATTGCTGTTTCTAATTTGCGAGAAACACCCATGAAAGGGCAAAGCCCCAAGAATTTAACCAGGACGATATTGTTGACCAGAATGGTGCTTATTAGTATGAGGGCATAATCTGCCATGCAATAACCTACTGATTTAATCGGGATTTCACATCTGTGCAGGTATTACGCTAGCACAGTGAACTTTAATAGCCAGTAAGTATAGCTTATTTCGAACAAATTTCGAAGTGTTATATTTCGATTATTTCTTTTTTATTAAAGACTTATATGTTTTTGTTATATGGATAATCGTCGACATTATTTTAAACGTCGTTGTTGAACTGCTTGAGCCAATTCACGTAATAAAATATCGGTATTATCCCAAGCCATACATGCATCAGTAATGCTCTGACCATAAACTAAGGGTTTATCGGCTTCCGTATTTTGACGACCAGCAACTAAATTACTTTCTAGCATTAAGCCCATTATTCGTTTTTCACCATGAGCAATTTGATTGGCGACATCACGACAAACAACTTCTTGTTGAACATGGCTTTTTCCACTATTAGCATGACTACAATCCACCATGAAGAGGGCTTTTTGTCCTGTACGACCAATTGTTTCAGCTGTTTCTTTAACACTATCAGCATCATAATTGGGTTTTTTGCCACCACGTAAAATAACATGGCAATCAGGATTGCCCGTTGTTGAGAAAATAGCAGAGTGACCAGCCTTGGTTAATGACATAAAGTGATGAGGTTTCGATGCTGACATGCAGGCATCAATCGCTATTTGTAGACCGCCATCAGTCGCATTTTTAAAACCAACAGGGCAAGACAAGCCTGATGCCAACTCTCGGTGAGCTTGGCTTTCAGTCGTTCGGGCACCAATTGCACCCCATGAAATAAGATCAGCAATATATTGAGGGCTGATTAAATCAAGGTATTCACTGCCTGTCGGTACGCCCATTTCAGCAAGATCGAGTAGTAATTTACGAGCAAAATGCAGCCCATCATTAATCTTGAAACTACCATCGAGGTAAGGATCATTAATTAAACCTTTCCAGCCTACAACTGAGCGTGGTTTTTCAAAATAAACACGCATGATGATATGTAAATCATCTTTTAATTCAGTAATAAGAGGTTGTAGACGTATCGCATAGTCACGAGCAGCATCAGGATCATGAATTGAACAGGGACCGACAATGACAACTAAACGGTCATCATCACCATGCACAATATCTTGAGTCTGCTGACGTGCATTAAACACAGTTTGTGATGCATTATCAGTAATTGGTAGTTCTTCATGCAATTGAGCTGGTGGAAGGACTTCCTGCATGCCTGAAATACGTAAATCGTCAGTGCTGTAAAGCATGAATCTATATTCTCTTTGGATTGGTGTAAGCGAACAGTTTAACTATTCTCTTCCATGTGTGCTAATTAAATGCAGACTTACTTAGCTTAGTTCATGATTGGGATGTTGGTGAACAAGTCGGCATTTAGCCATAGGTGTAAGAAAATACTTGCGGCATAACCTAATGCAATAGCCCATATCCACTTTAAATGAGCCATAAAGGTATAGATACCACGTGCTTGGCCCATTACAGCAACACCCGCAGCAGAACCAATTGACAATAAGGAGCCGCCGACACCTGCGGTTAACGTTACTAATAACCATTGGCCAAGATCCATTTCAGGCATCATAGATAAAACGGCAAACATGATCGGGATGTTGTCGATAATAGCGGAAAAAATGCCAACAAGAATATTGGCATTAGTTGGACCTAAATCACCATACATTAGCTGTGAACCGACAGCTAGGTAACCAATTGTACCTAAACCACCCACACATAAAATGATACCGTAAAAGAACATAAGCGTATCCCACTCAGCTTGCTCTAATTGTTTGAATATATTAAATGGAGCTTGGCGATGAATGCCTTCAACGGCCAGCGTTGTATTACCATCATAAGCAAGTGATTCTGACATGCGAATGTCACGCATTTTTAGCAGGTAACCATAGAGCTTGAGTATGCCTAACCCCGTCATCATACCTATAACAGGAGGTAGATGAAGGAAGTTATGTGCACAAACTGCCATAGCGATGGTCAGTAAAAACAGCATGATAACCACTAGCGCACCTGGCTTCATCGTAGCCGTTTCATTAAGTGACTTGGGACGTTCCTTTGATACTGCCATTGACATAATTGCAGCAGGAATAAGCCAATTGACAACCGAAGGTGCAAATAAAGCGAAGAACTCTTCGAAATGAACAATGCCTTTTTGCCAAACCATTAATGTGGTGATGTCACCAAATGGGCTAAATGCCCCACCTGCATTAGCTGCAACAACGATATTAATACACGCTATGGCAACAAACTTGTGGTTAGTACCACCGACAGCCATGGCAACCGTGGCCATTAATAAAGCGGTGGTTAAATTATCAGCAACAGGTGAAATAAAGAAGGCTAATAAACCTGTTAACCAGAAGATAGTGCGCAAGGTGAAGCCTTGATTGACCAACCAACTACGTAATGCATCAAATACACCGCGTTCGCCCATGGTGTTGATATAGGTCATTGCCGCTAGTAGGAATAAAAATAATTCAGCATATTCAAGCAGATTATGCCGAATCATTACTTCCGCGGTATGGTGAAATGCAGTGTCGGCTTGTTGTGCATAAATGATTGCGATCAGCGCCCAAATAATACCTGCTGCAACCATAACAGGCTTCGATTTCCGCATATGAATTTCTTCTTCAGCGATAACTAAAATATACGCTAAGATGAAAATAACAATAGAGGCATAACCCACCCAGTGAGCGGTTAAATCCAACATTTTCACGTCGCCGGAGGCAAATGAAATTTGCGGGAAGACAAACAACAGTAAACTAAAAACAACCGTGATCAGCACTGAACGGTTAGATTGCATGTATTGCAACATGAAATGCCTTATTTGTGGATTGAAAAACCCACCATTTTACCGCGCATGCGCACTAAGTAAAAGCTTTCCGTCAGTATTTATTTGATCACAGCGTGGTAGAACCCTTTTGATGCATCCTCAACTAAGTCAAAGACATGCTCAAAACCATTAGGACCACCATAATAAGGATCAGGCACATCAGATTCATCACTTTCAAGAGCATAATCTAGGAATAGAGTGATCTTATGTTGGTATTCGTCGGGACTTGATGAAAGTAAAATTTGATAATTATCACTATCCATTGCCAGAATATGGTCAAAGTGTTCAAAGTCCGATGGGGATACTTTTCGAGCACGAATCTTTGATAAATCGACACCTCGTTTTCGTGCAGTCTGTTGAGAGCGTGAATCGGAAGGCTCACCAACATGATAAGCATGCGTGCCTGCAGAATCTACTAAAAAACGATCAGTGGCTTTCATATCTTGAAGTACGCGATTAAATACGCCTTCAGCCGTGGGGGAGCGACATATATTGCCCATGCAAACGAAAAGTACTTTCACCGGTTCATTATTCATTGTTGATTACCTTTCATATAGTTTTAGGACTTTCATTGCCACTTTTTATGTGTGTGTGTATTCTACTATTTAAGTCTATTCCACACAGTATTTCACACAACACTACAGGACAAACCATGTTTTTAGAAGCAAGTGCGGCTATTATCTTTAGTCTTATTATTGGTATTGCTATTGGGCGATTTACAGTAAGGGCAAGCCGAGATGAATCGGAATTACAGGCAGTCGAATTAACGCGGTTACAAAAAGTATTACAAGAAAAAGAAGCTGAAATAGAAGAACAGCGAATAACGATTCAAGAACAACAGACACAAATGGCAGTATTAGAAGAGAAGCGGGTGACATTTGAACGTGAGCAGGCAATATTAAAAGATGAAATAACAAAGGCTGAATCGGAATTAGAGGCTGAGAAGTTAAACTTATCTGAACGCTTGCAAACACTGTCTGCTTGTGAAGCCAAATTACTTGCCATGAGTGAACAGAACGATGAACGAAATAAGACGATTGAACAGCTAAAAACAGATAATAAAGCAGAGCGAGAAAAAACTGAAGTAGTTGAACAAGAACGTAATGGGTTAAAGAATGAGCTTTCTTCATTAAAAGCATCATTGGATGAAGAGCGTAAGCATGCGGCAGAGCAGTTAGCTTTACTTAAAGAAAATAAAGAAACACTTAAGCAAGAATTTGAACTGTTATCTCAGAAGATATTCAAAACATCAAGTGAGAATTTATCGACGCAAAATAAAGAGTCGATGAATTTTTTATTAAAGCCGCTTAAGGAACAACTCGATGGTTTTCGTAAGCGAGTGGATGATGTTCATACTCATCAAACAGCTGGTAATGCAGCATTAAAAGCAGAGTTGGATAAGTTATTCACACTAAATCAACGGATCACCGATGAGGCTGCTAATTTAACTAAAGCTCTGACCAATGATAAAAAGACTCAAGGTAACTGGGGTGAACTTCAAGTTGAGATGATTTTAGATCAGTCAGGTCTACAAAAAGGGAATGAATACGAGCGAGAAGCCAATTTTAAGGATGATGAAGATAATAATAAACGCCCTGATTTTATTGTCCACCTGCCGGAAGGAAAGCATGTCATTATTGATTCCAAGGTATCACTTGTTGACTATAACCGTTATGTGGCAGCTGAAAATGATGTTGAACGCCAGCAGGCTTTAGAACAGCATGTGAAGGCAATCAAAAATCACATTAGTAGTTTGAGTGAAAAGGGCTATCCAAAACTTAAGAATGTGCAATCACCAGATTTTGTATTTATGTTTATGCCAATAGAACCCGCATTTTTAGTTGCTTTTCATTATGACCAAAACTTGTTTAATACTGCATTTGAAAAGCGAATTGTAGTGGTTACACCTTCAACATTATTGGCGACATTAAGAACGGTATCCAGTCTTTGGTCAATTGAAAGACAGAACCAAAGTGCACGAACACTCGCAGATCAAGCAGGAAAGGTCTATGACAAGCTTCGTGTTTTTGTTGAAAAAATGGATAAACTGGATTCACAACTAAGTACTGCACGAAATACCTTTGATGATGCTCAGAACACATTGATCGGATCACGAAGTTTGACTTCCACCGTTCAGAAGTTTGTTGATCTTGGTGTTAGAGTTAAAAAAGAATTACCTGCATCAGTTAAAGAATCATCTATGCTTGATGATGAGACTGTATTAAGTATTGAAAATGAGGAGGTAATCAAAGATTAAGGTTCAATATCAAAGCTATAATTCAGCCAGTAATTGATCCATCATACTTTCAGATTGACTTAAATAACCGCCACCAAATAGGTTGAGATGATTAAGAATATGGTACAGGTTATAAAGTGTTTTTCTTGTTTTATAGCCTGAATCAAGAGGGAACTCTGTTTGGTAGGCAGAATAAAAGTTGCTACTAAATCCACCAAATAATTCTGTCATCGCAATATCTGTTTCACGGTCTCCATAATAGCAGGCAGGATCAAATATGACGGGATTACCTTGCGAGTCTGCGGCGGCATTTCCTCCCCATAGATCGCCATGTAGTAATGATGGAGTGGGCGTGTAGCCATCGAAAAAATAATGAAGATTCTCGGATAAGTTTTGACCTTTATCTTGTAAGCTGCCTCCAAAACCATTTTTTCTAGCAAACTTGAGTTGTTGATTAAGGCGGTGCTGTTGCCAAAAGTGTTGCCAATCATGTTCTCGACTATTGTATTGCAGTGTACTGCCAATCGTATTGTCGATATGCCATCCGAAAAAATCCTGAGTATGGTGATGTAATTGAGCAAGTTGTTGCCCTAATAGTTGACTTGCTTTACCTTGCAAACTGCTAAGTTCAATGTGTTCCAAGACTAAATAACAATGGCTTGATGTCATTCCGTGGCAGATGACCTGAGGTATTCGTACACAATTTAATGCTCGCATTTCTTCAAGCCCATGAGCTTCAGCTTCAAACATGAAAATAAGATTAGGTTGATTTAACTTGATGAAATAAGCGTGTTCATGAGTCTGAATTTTATAAGCAGTGTTGATGCTTCCACCACCAACGGAAGTGAGACGGTGGTTTTTTAGAGAGTGTCCTGTCTCTACTTCAATATGTTTAAGAATAGAATCAATATTATTCATATATCCAAATTACCTGAAAGAACCCAAGTTAGCATGGTATGCTGAGAAGAAATTATTTTCCAATATTATGAATGAGATTGTAAATGGCTACGCAAAACATAAGTTCAGATTTGACAGATAAGCAACGTGTTGCAATGCATGCTGCGGATTTGATTGAAGAAGATATGGTTGTGGGCTTAGGAACAGGATCAACAGCTAATTACTTTATTGAACACTTAGCTCGACGTAAACAAGAAGAGGGATTGAGGTTTAGCACTGTGGCAAGTTCTGTTGTCAGTACAATCAAAGCGCAACAGTTAGGCTTACCTGTTTTAGCGATAGAACATATAAGCCAATTAGACTTATATGTTGATGGCGCTGATGAAGTCACGCCAGATATGATGCTATTAAAAGGTCGGGGTTTTGATTTAGTTAAAGAAAAGCTATTAGCAAAGGCGAGTGAACAATTTTATGTGCTAATTGAAAATGAAAAGTGTGTCAGTTATATAGGTGAAAACTATCCTATTCCTGTAGAGGTAGCACCATTCTCATGGAAAATGGTGCTACGTAGCTTGCAACAAATAGGTGGTGATGGTGACTTGCGAATGAATAATAAGGGCGATGGTTTAGCCATTAGTTCTCATGGGAGTCTCATTCTTGATATAACATTTGATGCGTCACTCGATGCCGGTGAGATTAATACTGAATTAAATACAGTTCCAGGTATTGTTGAACATGGCATTTTCTATCAATTAGCAACAGATATTTTCATTGGTAATAACGGTGTTGTTGAACACAGAAAATCGTGGTGACGGTTACTATAGCCCATGTTTTTATAGTAAATCTAATAGTGTTTCTGCTTTAGATACGCCAAATTCTCCTGAACCTTCAACACCAAGGTAATTGACAACACCATTATCGATTAACATACCAAAACGAAAACAGCGAACGCCCATGCCTCCAGCAGTAAGGTCTCTATCCAAGCCCAAGGCTTTCGTGTATTCCGCACTGCCATCCGCCATCATGCGGACTTTTCCTGCAACATTATTTTCTTTTCCCCATGCGGCCATAACAAAGGCATCATTCACTGATAAACACCAAATTTCATCAGCACCAGCGGCTTTAATTTGATCTGCAAGGGAAACGTAACCAGGCAAATGTTGTGCTGAACATAGCGGTGTAAATGCACCGGGCACACCGAACAGTACAATTTTTTTGTTTTTGGTCAGTTCTAAAACGTCAATAGCTTGAGGATTTGTTGGGCAGCCATTTTCAGGATTAAATTCATTACATTCTGTTAGCTTACCAGCAGGTAAGTGTTGTCCAACTTCGATAGTCATATGACATCCTTAATTTGTTAAAGTCTGAGCGTGTAGCATAGGCTAAAAGCTAGTAGATAAAAACACCCTATTTATCAAGGGTAAAGGTGTTTTATCTAGTGGGGGGAATTCCCTAATCACCAGAATCTTCTGTTTCATGTTCTTTATCATGTTTATTTACATCTATCCAAGCTTGAAGACGGTTGAATACCGCTTCATTAAAGGAGCCGGTTGGGTATTCTCCTTGGTCATTGAGTTTCCCCACATTTTTTCCTGATAACAAGGCTAATGCTTGAGTAACATGATCGATGGCATGAATTTGAAACTGACCTTGTGCCACAGCATCAATAATATCCTGTCGAAGCATTAAATGTTGCACATTGGTACTAGGGATAATGACACCTTGTTTACCGGTAAGCCCCAGTAGAACACAGACATCATAAAAGCCTTCAATTTTCTCATTAACACCACCAATAGCTTGAACATCACCTTGTTGATTCATTGAACCGGTAATAGCCAGTGATTGTGTTAATGGGATTTCTGCTATCGAAGATAATAAAGCACAAAGCTCTGCAACGGTCGCACTATCGCCATCAACTTCCCCATAATTTTGTTCGAAAACAAGGCTGGCAGACATAGATAGCGGTTTATCTTTTGCGTAGGTTGAACCAAGATAGCCGCTCATAATAAGCATGCCTTTTGAATGCAAGTCTCCACCTAATTCGACTTCACGTTCAATATCGACAATATCACCATCACCAAACCGGCAATTTGCAGTGAGTCGAGAGGGTTGACCAAAGCTAAGCTCCCCCGCTGATAGCACTGATAAAGCATTAACTTGACCAATTTCACTACCGGATACCTGTATCTGGGTAATTCCACGTTCAATAGACTGGTATAGTTCGCCACGAACACGATCAACGCGTTGTTCACGGCTTTTTAGTGCTTGAGTAACATCTTCTCGTCTAACTTGTTTTACGTGGTGTTTTTTTGCCCAATAGGATGATTCTCGAAGTAAGTCGGTCATCGAGCCAAGGTGTAAGGATAATTTATTATTATCTTCAATAGTTCGAGATGCATGTTCAATCACTTTTGCAACGGCATTTTGGTCTAAGTGGAGAAGCCCTTCACTTTGAACTGTACTCGCAACAAGACGTGCATATAAAAGGTGGTTTTCAGGTGTTCTATCCATTTGTTCTTCAAAATCTGCAACGACTTTGAATAACTCAGCAAACTCAGGGTCTAAGTCATAGAGTTGATAATATAAATGCCGATCACCCAAAAGGATTATTTTTAAATCTAGTGGCATTGGTTCAGGTTCTAGTGAGACCGTAGTAACAAGACTGTACATTTGTTCTAGGGTATCAAACCGTACCTCTTTTGCTTGCAATGCTCGTTTTAAGCCTTCCCAAGCATAGGGCTGCATTAACAACTGTTCAACATCTAAAATTAAATAACCACCATTCGCTCGGTGTAATGCACCGGCCTTGATTAAACTAAAATCAGTGATCAAAGCACCCATCATGGCCATATTTTCTACGCAACCTAATAAACTTTGATGACTAGGCAAGTTTTCATAGATTACTGGAGCACCTTCATTATCGGTATTATCTACAATTAAATTTACTTGATAACGTCGTAGGGTTGAATTATCGGCATTGGGTCCTGCTTCATCCGTTTCTTCTTCTGGCTTTATAAAGGTATCAACATTACTTAGTAAGTCTTTTTTCATCTCATCAAAATAATGTTGAAGTCGTTCATTTTTCGGATAAGCATGCTTTAATTTATCAATTTGACGGCTAATTACTTCCGTCGCAACCTCATCATTTAATGCTGATACTTTAGCTTGATTATCACGCTCCCATTCGCGTAATTCTAAGAGTGTATGTTGTAGATCTTCATGTAAGGTGGCAATAGCATCTTCAGTTTTTTCTTGCTGGTCGACGGGGAGTTCATCAAACTCATCGGCTGTCATCGCTTCACCATCGCGTTTAGCCGCAAAGGCATAACTACCATCTTGCATTCTTAATAGTACGATCCCTTGATGATCGGATTCCTTTTGCAAAATGCCAAAGAGTCTAACGCGATGTTTTCTTGCCGCTTCATCAATAGAACGCATTCGGCCGCGGTAATACTCATCATCAAAAACATGAGGTAAGTCATTTGATAAATGGGAAATGACTTTCTCAATATCATGATGTAGTTGTCGGCCCTGACCTGCTGGAAAGGATACAACTCTTGGTTTTTGAGGATCTGAGAAGTTATGTAGATAGCCCCAGTCTAGCCCATTATCACGGTGCTTGGCATGTTCATCAAGAAAACGTTTTACTAAAGTATATTTCCCTGAACCTGCAGAACCCATGACAAAAATATTGTAGCCATTACCACTAATATTGGCTCCAAAGTCAACAGATTCTAAAGCACGAGATTGACCAATAATTGTAGGTAAACTTTGAAGTTCAGATGTTGATTTGAAGTTAAGTGCGTGCAGCTCACAATGTTGATATAGCTTATCTGGATTTAATCGTGTGGAATTAACCATAATTTTCTCTAGCGTAATGAGGTGTTTTTAGCTTAGGATACCTTACTAAGGAAGTGAATATTAAATTTTAAACGCCTTGGGAGCATTTATAGATGACTGATTATGACTACGATGAGAAACGTGATTTCTCTAGAATGAGTATTGAAACTCAAATCACATATAAAATTCAAGGATCTGATGGACAATCTCATAGTGGAATAAGCGGTGATTTAAGTGCAACAGGACTTTATATGGAAACTGATTTTTCGCCAGAAGAAGGCGATAAAATTGAATTAGTGATGAACCCTAATGGTGACCGTTTGCCACCTTTTGTTGCTGAAGGAAACGTAATCCGTGTCACCGTGAGTGAGAAGGATGCTAATAAATTCCATGTATCAGTTCAATTGACGAAAACAAGCTAAATTAATTCCATTGAATAACAAAATGGGAAGGGGTGTGACTGAGGTTGAATACCGTTTAAACCCAATAACTCGTTTTTGTCATAACTTTAGACATGATCCCCATAGCTATTTTAACGGGAAGGGGGAGTGCAGCTCCTCCAGCTTTAGTCGCTATTGAGCCATGATGAAGCTCATCAACTTTCATTTGTTCTAAAATAGCACGACTTTTATTATCATCTTCACTAATTAAACTCAAATGTTCATCGAGGTGTTTAACGACTTGAGCTTCGGTTTCGGCAACAAAACCTAGACTCCATTTGTCACCTATTTTTCCAGCTAAAGCACCGATAGCAAATGAACCAGCATACCAAACAGGATTAAGAATACTGGTATGGCCGCCAAAGTAATTAACACGCTGCTGACACCAGACTAAGTGGTCGTTCTCTTCTAATGCCGCTTGTTCCATTGCGGTACGGACTTCAGGCAATTTTGCCGTGAGCGCCTGGCCTTGATATAAAGCTTGTGCGGATACTTCTCCTGAATGATTCACCCGCATTAAGCGCATTGACTTATTCTGATCATCACTAGATAAACTGCTTTCTTCTAACTGTTTTCCAGGAAGAGGTCGAGCAGTCGTTTCTGGTGTGCCAATGACAGTTCTTATTGCTTTATCACCTTCAATAATAAATTTATCAAAAATACTATATTGTCTGATGGTCACTATCTAAATACCTATTTAATTTAAACTACACCGCGGCAAAAAAACGTTCAAGTGTTGCCGCTAGTTCTCTTGGTTGGAATTTAGGTACATAGGCATCAGCACCCACTCCAACACCCATAGCCATATTGGCAGAGGCTGTTAATGATGAGTGCATGATTACAGGTAAATGTTTTAAACGAGGATCTGCTTTAATCTTTTGAGTTAACACATAGCCATCCATTTCAGGCATTTCCACATCAGTTAACACTGCTTGAATTTCAGTGAGTATATCTCGGCCTTGCTCTTCACACTTATCAGCCATACTATTTAGTAACTTCCATGCTTCAGCACCATTAACGGCACCAACATGTTTGACACCTAAGTGATCTAAAGCTCTGGTTATTTGTTTACGAGCAACACTTGAATCATCAGCGAATAAAATACTATATTGCTGGGCATCATCAATCTTTTCTATACCATCAAAAATTGTATCATCATAAAAATCACCCGCCTCTGCTAATACTTGCTCAACGTCCATTATCATGACTAAACGATTGTCTGGTAGTTCAGACACAGCGGTTACTAAGCCACCTAGACGTTTTGAAAGTAATGGAGGCGGCTCTTTTACTTGTTCCCAGTTTAACCGTTGAATCGTATCGACAGCGTTTACCAAAAATCCCTGAACATGCGTATTGTATTCAGTGATCATTAATATATTAGGTTCATCATTTGATGTTAATTTACAGAATTTTTGTAAATTAATGATTGGCACCATATCACCACGTAAACTTACAAAGCCTTCAACACCATCAGGCATTTCGGGGGCGCTGGTGATTTCAGGGATATTTAATACTTCACGTACTTTAAATACATTAATACCAAAGACTTCATTGCGTCCAGTACTATCGTTTGTGCCTAAACTAAATAGCAGAACCTCAAGGTGATTAGTTCCTGCCAGTTGCGTCCGTTCATCAATAGAATCAATAAGTGTAGCCATGGTGACCTTCTTTAAAATTGTTTGATTAAATTCAATATGTACTAATAATACTCGTTATATATGTTGCCAACAAAAGTTAATTCTTTTTATTTGCCGCTTTTACGGCAATTTTTTCCGGTCAGACTCTGTTTGAATTGAGTTTGACACCAAAAACAAAGGAATTAAGCCTCAGCTGTAACTGTGTGATTAATTGATTGCAAAAAGTACGCCTAATAACGTCAATAATTAAATTTTATGAATTTATCTCTTTGGAACGAGGAGGTGTGGGTATAGTTGTGTCAATGAGTATGTCGGACGGTATTAAGATTATCTGCAAATTGCATGGTCACGGGTATATACTTACATAGATATAGAATGCATTTAAGCATTATAAACAGTGTTAGCTAATGAGAAAGTAACCACCAATGACCAAACAACGTGATCCCCATTCTAAACGCGAATCGGAAAAATATGAAAACCCGATCCCAAGCCGTGAATTTATTCTAGAATTACTAAAACAAAATAACCGGCCGCTTTCTCGTCGAAATATTAGTAAATTGTTAGGTCTTAAGGGAGAGGAGGAGACAGAAGCTTTACGTCGTCGCCTCAGAGCTATGGAACGTGATGGACAGTTATTGCGTAACCGTAAAAATGCCTATGGTCTTGTGTCTAAGATGAACCTTGTTTCAGGTAAGGTTATGGGACACCCTGATGGCTATGGGTTTTTAGTTCCAGATGAAGGGGATGAGGATTTATTCCTTTCTGAGCGTGAGATGCACCTTGTTTTACATGGTGATCGCGCTGTTGCTCGCGTTTCTGGTGTGGATCGCCGTGGCCGTAAAGAGGGAGCAATTGTTGATGTGCTGCAACGAGGGAATCCATTAATTGTTGGTCGCCTTATTGCTGATGCAGGCATTTATTATCTAATTCCAAATAACCGCCGAATTAGCCAAGATATTTTAATTCCACCTGCAGGCCTTATGAATGCAGAAGAAGGTCAAATTGTTGAAATTGAAATTACAGAACATCCCAACAAACATCGCTCACCATTAGGAAAAATAGTTAAAGTGCTAGGTGACCATATGGCACCTGGAATGGAAATTGATATTGCTTTACGAGCATTTGACTTGCCCCATGTTTGGTCAGTTGAGGCATTAAATCAAGCTGAACAGTTTGGCAGTCAAATTCCCGAATCGGCGATTGAAGGACGCTTAGATCTACGTTCATTGCCTTTGTTAACGATTGATGGTGAAGATGCGCGTGATTTTGATGATGCCGTTCATGCGGAACAATTAGCATCAGGTGCATGGCGATTATGGGTTGCCATTGCCGATGTTTCTTATTATGTAGAACCTAACAGCCCACTTGATAAAGATGCACAAGAACGTGCTACATCGGTTTACTTCCCTAGCCAAGTTATTCCCATGTTGCCTGAAGCATTATCTAATGGCTTATGTTCATTAAATCCTGATGTTGATCGCTTATGTATGGTTTGCGAGATGGTCATCAACACAAATGGTGAGCTTGAATCTCACCAGTTTCATCAGGCAGTGATGAATTCAAAAGCACGACTTACTTATAATAAAGTTGCATCGATGCTGGTTGATGGCGATAAAGCGCTACGTGAAGAATACTCGGCGGTATTACCGGGTCTTGAAACAATGTATGACTTATTTAAAGTGATGCTTAAAGCTAGAGAAACACGCGGTGCTATTGATTTTGAAATGACCGAAACTCAGTTCATATTTGATGAAAATCGAAAAATAAAAACAATTGAGCCAAGAGAACGCAATGATGCACATCGTTTAATTGAAGAATTTATGGTTGCAGCTAATGTATCTGCAGCTAATTTTATTTTAAAAAATCAGCTGCCGGCCTTATTCCGTGTCCATGAAATACCATCAGAAGAAAAACTTGCTGGGTTGCGTGAGTTTTTAGGTGAGTTAGGACTTTCTCTCGGAGGAGGGAGCGAACCTCAGCCAAGTCATTATGCTTCTTTATTAAGTAATGCTCAAAAGCGTCCAGATGGCCATTTATTACAAACAGTAATGCTTCGCAGTCTTAAACAAGCTGTTTACAGCCCAGATAATTTAGGACACTTTGGCTTGTCACTTGAAGCCTACGCTCATTTTACATCACCTATTCGTCGATACCCTGACCTACAGGTTCATAGAACCATACGACATTTAATTTCAACTAAAGATAAGAAGAAATGGTCAGTTACTCATGATGACATGATTAAACTTGGTGATCATTGTTCAATGGCTTCACGTCGAGCAGATGAAGCAACACGAGATGTCAGTGATTGGCTGAAATGCGAGTTTATGAAAGAGCGTGTCGGTGAAGTACATGAAGGTATTATTAGTGGCGTCACCGGCTTTGGTGTATTTGTTGAATTAAGTGATATGTATATTGAAGGTTTAGTTCATATAACGGCATTGAAAAATGATTATTACCAATTTGATGCGGCAGGGCATAGATTGATGGGAGAGCGAACTAGAAAAGTGTACCGCCTTGGAGACAAAGTTCAGGTGAGAGTTGTTCGAGTAGATCTTGATGAAAAGAAAATAGACCTCGAACTTGCATAAGCTGTCATTAAGATTTTTTCTTGACCTAAGAGATAAAGACAGTACAATACACGGCTTAACTTCATGGCCTATTTGAAATGTCTTATTTCAATAACATTGAGGTGAACAAGAACAATGGTGAGTGTAGCTCAGTTGGTAGAGTCCCGGATTGTGATTCCGGTTGTCGTGGGTTCGAGCCCCATCATTCACCCCATCTTTTCTCCAAGTCGAAGTAATTTATGACTCTATACAATTATCCTCATTGGGATAAGCATTGATATGAAGTCAAAGAATGAATTAACAGTAGAAATTAATGCTGTACTTGCGGAGCTGACCTCAGAAATAAAAAAACAAAACCTAGAAATTCCCAGCCCTCCCGATCTTCTCCTCCAGCTACGGTCATTGGTGAATGATGAGAGAAGTACTGCAAATGATATTGCAGAACTGGTAAAGCTTGATCCTAATATTTCCATTCGCCTTATTAAGGTTGCTAACTCTGCATTATTAGGCGCTCGAGTGCACGTAACAAGTGCTCAAGCAGCTGTTACTCGATTAGGTTCAGCAAAAGTTCAAAACCTAGTAACAGGTTTAGTTATTGCCCAAAACTTCATGAAGGGGAAAACTCGTGGACTGGAAAGCTATTTTAATGGAATATGGCAACAGAGTAATAATGTTGCAGCAATAGCCTACGTACTTGCACAGAAAAAAACGAAATTAGATCCCGAAGAAGCGCTGCTCGCAGGTATGATTCATAATATTGGCGTTACTCCCCTTATACTAAAGTTAAGCTCAAGCTCTTCCTTCAAAGCTAACCCTAGTTTACTTAAAAAAGTTGCAGATATTGTTATTCCTAAGCTGTACCAAAGTGCAGGAAAGCTAATATTGGATAACTGGAAGTTCTCATCAACACTTTCCCAAATTACATTAACGCACAACAAGTTTGATAGATCATCTCCCGGTGACTTTAACCTAAATGACCTCATTCTAATAGCATCTGAATTAAATAAGCTTGAAGATATGACTGATGTTAATGGTATTCCAGAAATATTAGTTGAAACAGAAATATTTAAAAAGTTATGGGCTGACTGGCCTGAGGCTATCTCTGACTTAGAAGGACTAAAGCCCGATATTGCTCAGATGAAAAGCGCTATTGCGAATTAAAATCATTTAATAATCAATCAACTGAAAATAAGATATAAAAAAGATAAATTCTTTCTTGCCAACACTGCTCAGCAACCGTATAATTCTCATCTTTCATTGCCGGTGTAGCTCAGTTGGTAGAGCATCTGATTTGTAATCAGAGGGTCGTAAGTTCAAGTCTTATCTCCGGCTCCAGATATATAAAAGCCTCAGCACTTTTTAGTGTTGAGGCTTTTTTATTGGTTCGGGAGTTTTGCGTATTTACCCCTCCAAATGCCTCCTCCTCAATATCAATAAAGATGGTTTCTTACCATCACTACTACACAACTTCTCAGTTGCTTCAATCAAATTGCCTAACTCTACTGCTGAGTAATGTGTCGTCATCCTTGTAGACTTATGACCTAAAAGATCTTCACGATCCTCAATGGACACATTAGCCGCTCGAAGTCGTCGACCAAAGGTATGCCTCATATCATGAACTTTTACATGAGGTAAGCCAGCAGATTTTCTAGCACGCTTCCAACCAGAACTCATCACTCGTGATATTTTCTTACCCTGATATGAAAATACATAGGTTTCATTATTTCCTCTGCACCTATCAATAACAGCCTTTGCCTCACTATTTAAAACAACAATCTTATCCTCACCATTTTTGGTAAAGTCAGCAGGGATCCAAAAGACAGATGAATCAATCTCAGGAACAGGGATCTCCCACTCCCACCGTAATTCGCAAAGCTCTTGATCTCTACACCCTGTATTAACTAAAAATAGCAAAATATCTTTCAAATGAGGAGCAAGCTCTGCGATTAACATTTCTTGCTCTTGCCAATTAATCGGGTACGGCTTAGTTTGATCTTTAACTGGCCTCAACTTTATTTTAGGTGCACCCGCTAACCAAGTTAGATTATTCTCATCACGCCATTCAATAGCACAATTTAATATTTGCCGAACAACTCTCAAACCGTGATTAATTGTGTTTGTTTTCAAACCCTGTTTATCACGAAAAGTAAGCCAAGGTTTCAACATATCCATATGAAATTCATCAATATGAATATCTCCAAGCCAAGGAAGCATATGCTTGATAATACTTTTATCATCTTCAATGCTTTTCTTATGTGCTTTAAAGATTAAGTATTTTTCAGCGGCTTCTCTAAATGTTCGTTTGGGTCTAATACCAAACTGTACAGCATTTTCTATATCTCGAATCAAATTTGCAATGAACCGTTCAGCTCGATCGAGATCTTTACACTTAGTGCTTTTACACACTCTTCTACCGCCGATAATCTTATCAACGTGCCACATTTCTTTCTTTTTAATGAGCCCTACACTAGCTTTACGTCCCATAATTCACCTCCAGTGAATATTTAGCGGGACGCCCGTTGCAGGCAATATAATGCTCTATCCATTTATCCAACTCAAGTCTGTCAAAGCCTATGCCCTGGATTCCTACAGGGAACTCGGTAACAAAACCTCTTACTTCATTATTGAATCTATTCTTATCCATCCCAAGATAAAATGGGGCATTAGATAAACGGATGACTCGGGGTTGTAATTCATTTCCTCCTGTTGAATTAATTTTAGTTGTCATATGCATCACCCCAACGGAATAGGTATGGTTGCGGAGCTAAGGTAAATTCAATGAATTGTTTTAGTAATAATATTGGGAGCCCAACAACAGCTCCGTAGAGTGTTGCAAGCACTCCCTGTAATTCTTTCAAAGTAAACATGGTTTTCTCCATTAATTAGTTTCGCTACAAAATGTAGCTATGTAATAGACGAAGAAAAAGTTAGAAAGTTCAGTGTAAAATAAAAATAAAATCACGTAAGCCATTGAACTGTATGTATTTTATAAAACGGTGTCAAGAGGATAAGTGATTGAATATAAATATGAACTGGCTTAATCGTATAGGGCTAAAATAAACAAAATATTTTTCAAAAAAAGTCATAAAAACACCTTTTTATTCAAAACTGTATCGAAAAGTAGTCCTGAGCGGTAGATTCAACTTATTGATAATCATGATAGTTTAGTAAACATAAACCACGTTTATTTTTATTGAACTGACATTTAGGAGTCCGATTTTAAACGAAATAAAGTCAGAATGACGTAATGCATATGCATCATATTCGCTTAATGAGTGTGCGAAGAAAAAACAAAACCATTCTGAGAAGCGTTTGCGTCTCAGAATGGGAGGCGGTTATTAGAACTGTATTGAGAATACGGAGTATGAACAATGCGTTCTGATGACAGTGATTTTAGAGCTATGATACGGAGTGAATAGCTCTAAATATCACGGTAGCCTCAAACTTTGCGTATCAACGATAGCTAAGTTTTCAGTGAAATGAAATGAACGATTATTGAAGGAATAATTATGACTGAAAACATAGCGTATCAAACAAAGGATATACAAACTCATTCTGGAAAATCAGAAGCTACCAAAACTGAATATATAAAAACAGCAGAGAACTTTTTAATCAGAGAGTTAGACAACAAAAGCATTGCTCGTACAGCAGGAAATATCTGCAAAGCATTAAAAGACTACTCAATTAATGTTAGACCGAACACATATAGAAAAATGCAATGCTCATTAGAATATCATCAGTATTCAAATAAGTTTTATAAAGCCGCCCAACAAATTCGTGATACGAAGCGATATGGTCATGGTGAGGTTTCAGGAAAAAAACAAAAAAGCTGTAAGCACGTTAAAGAATCTGAACATATCAAACTATTGAAAGCGGCACTGCTGAAAGATGATGAGCAAGTGGTCTCTGCTTTAACTATTGCTTATTATTTGGGACTTCGACCTGCTGAGATGCCATTCATTTCAGTTCTGCAAGAAGATGAAAATGGTTTGCTGTTGCATATTAAAGGGGCTAAACAAAAAGAAGATGGTACGAGATCAATGGATAAGGAAATTCACCTTAATATTGAAGGCAATGCTAAATATGCTGTTATAAGCTCAATTAATACTTTGACTGGTATTGATACCAAAAAGGTGAATGCATTAAAGAGACGCGTATCCAGGCTATCAAAAAAGGTGTTTCCCTCTCGTAAGCATCCACCTACTTTATATTCATACAGGCATCAGCTTGGAAGTGATTTAAAAGGACGTAAGGATT
>ENA-OSET01000572-OSET01000572.1-sediment-metagenome-genome-assembly--contig:-NODE-572-length-40865-cov-12.877096_pt1 | contig 40865 bp, 35 predicted proteins | sample MGYA00237882_ERZ534229 | MGnify/ENA primary metagenome ERZ534229 (study PRJEB26408, sample SAMN06266212) | sediment metagenome | isolation source: Hudson Canyon methane seep mesocosm | place... | reverse complement strand
GTGGCATTTATGGCTCTTGAGTGTGCAAAAGAGCTTAACTGGGACGATAAACAAAAAGATCATTTGTTTTTAGCTTCGATTCTTCATGATTGCGGGGTTTCAAAAACAGAGACTTATGAGCGAATTTTAAATTTTGAAGGTGTCAATGCAGGAAATCATTCCGCTAGAGGAGCAGAGTTGTTAAATGCTTCAACTTCTTTAGCCTATTTGTCTGAGTGTGTTTTGCATCACCATGTAGATTGGAATGTACTTAAAGGGATTGATCTATCCGACAAGGTAAAGTTAGCGGCAAATTGCATTAATATGCTGGATACCACTGATTTTTTAACCTTATATTTTCAGCGAGAAAAGTCTAATATTTTGTTACACAGGGATCGGATTAGAAGAAAGGTAGCTGATGGTAATAACAGGGTATTTAATCCTCAGTTAGTTGATGTATTTATGAAGGTTTCGCAACCCGAGGCTTTTTGGTTAGTGCTAGATAAGGGTTTATGTTCCAGTTATACAAAATCCTGGGTGGAGGGTAAGCAACAAAGTAATATCGATTTTGCAGATTTAAAAAGTGTGATATTGCTTTATTCTAATATGGTTGATGCAAAAAGTTTTTATACTAAACAACACTCGGAAGGTGTAGCCAGCCTCTCCAGATGTTTAGGTGAGTTATTTAAATTAAATGAGCACAGCTGTGACAAGCTTGAACTGGCAGGCCTGTTGCATGATTTGGGAAAATTACGCGTTCCTGAATATATTCTGGATAAACCTGACAAGTTGACGGAAGAAGAACTTTTTATTGTGAAACGGCATAGTTTTGATACTTACGATATTATTAAAGATATTAGGGGTTTCGAAGAAATTTCACTCTGGGCTTCTCAGCATCATGAACGTATTGATGGAAGTGGCTATCCCTTTCAATATAAGCATCAGCAATTGTCATTAGAGGCCAGAATCATAGCTGTGGCGGATGTATTTCAAAGTTTTACTCAGGACCGGCCGCATAGAGAAAAATTGTTGCCAGAAGATATTTTGATTATCTTAAAACAAGAGATGAATGGAGGTAAGCTGGATAAGCAATGCGTTCTGATGGTCGAGAAGCATCTTGAAAAATGCTGGAATGCTGTGAATTTATGCTAAAGCAAAATTCACATGGACAGTAAAAAGCTGTCGCTGCGCTATGCCTTTTGCTATTGATGATTTTTGGGGTTCAAGCTGTAGAAAACTCAAAAAACGCCTGAATTTGGTAAAATAGAGCGCCGAACACCAAGCTGTTGCTGATGGTTAACTATATCCCTTACAACTACAACCAAAATGTTATAGTTGTTATTGATTTTCAGGATCAACTGCAAGCTGGAACCTTTGAGCAGGTTTTATATTCCTGCTCACTAAAAAGCTAGACTTCAAATCTAAGGAGGGGCAATGAAAGTAAAAAAACTATTCTTTGCTTATCATCTCAATATTGATTATTTTAATTATGATTTACCTTGTAAAAAAAGATAGACCTTTCTACTTAATAAGTAATTTCCATTTTAATTTGCTAGAAAAGTCAAAGGATGTAGATTCTCCCCCTAAGGTCAATAAGTTTTTAAAATCGATTAGTTAGTCCGCCACTAAAAAAATAGTCATTAATATCTTATAGCCCCACAATCTATTACTTGCTCCCATCCAGTTCTTGTAAAGCCCAGTTAACATGCTCCTTTACAATATCCGAGGAATGAGTTTGTCGTGCTAACAAGGCTTTGCTTGCCTCTGCAGAGGGTTTGCTATTTCCCAGTGCTACAGCAATATTTCTAAGCCAGCGGATATGACCTATGCGTCTAATGGCTGAGCCTTCCATTTTTTTTAGAAATTCATCCTCTGTCCATTTGAATAATTCAGTTAACTGGCTGTTGTTGAGATTATGCCGAGGGTTATAGTCTTTCTCAGTTGTTAGTTTGGCAAAACGGTTCCATGGACAAATTAGCTGGCAATCATCGCAACCATAAATTCTGTTACCAATAGATGAGCGGAACTGTTCTGGAATGGAGCCATGCAATTCTATGGTCAGGTATGAGATGCAACGGCGGGCATCAACCTGATAAGGGGCTACGATAGCCTGGGTGGGACAAATATCTATGCAAGCGATACATTTTCCACAATGGGCTGATGCCGGTTGCTCGGAGGGTAGGGGGATGTTGGTATATATTTCGCCTAGAAAAAACCAGGAGCCTGCTTTGCGGTTGATTATATTGGAGTGTTTACCCATCCAGCCTAGCCCCGCTTTTTCGGCAATGGCTTTTTCTAGTACAGGCGCGCTATCCACAAATGCTCGGTAACCAAACGGGCCTATCTCGATTGCAATTTTATCGGCTAGTTTTTGTAAGCGATTACGCATGATTTTATGGTAATCTCTGCCTAAGGCATAGCGAGAGATAAAAGCTGAAACAGGATTGTCCAGCACCTGGTTCATTTGTTCTGCTGATTCAGGCAGGTAATCCATGCGGACCGAGATAATGCTGACAGTGCCCTCAAGCAATAATGCTGGCCGAGTTCTTTTAAGACCGTGCTTATGCATGTAATCCATGTCGCCATGAAACCCTTTGTCTACCCATTCATGTAAATGCTGTTCAGCTGATTGTAAATCAGTATCACTGATACCCACTTGTTGAAAACCTAATTCTTCCCCCCATTGCTTAATTTTAAGCGCAAGATCAGTATTATTTGTCGGGTTGATTTTGTGCATAAGGGGATAGGAAATATAATAGAGGATTGGATTTATCTATTTTAACTAAATCAATGCAAAATTTACCTGAAAAATTATATCTGGCTGAACAAGTAAGAGAAATGGATCGCATGGCAATGGATGATTATGCTATTCCAGGTATTGATTTAATGCGTAAAGCGGGGCGCTGTGTGTTTGATTTAATTCAAACCCGTTACCCGGCTAGCGATCTGGTTATATTTTGTGGCGCAGGAAATAATGCAGGAGATGGCTATGTTGTTGCAGCGCTTGCAATACAAGCAGGGCTAAAAGTTGATGTTTATTATTTATCGGCACCAGAAAAACTGTGTGCAGATGCGCAGCTTGCTTATCAAGATTTTATCCAGGCGGGTGGGCTTGCGCAAGCGTTTGAAAATACCATTAGTTTAACTCACTGTATTATTGTTGATGCTTTGTTCGGTACGGGTTTAAGCCGTGAGGTTGTCGGGGCTTATGCAGATGCTATTAGAGTCATTAATAAAAGTGCTTGTTCAGTTATAGCAGTGGATATTCCTTCTGGCTTGAATGCTGATACTGGCTGTGTCATGGGCTGTGCAGTAAAAGCACACTGGACTGTCAGTTTTATTGGGCTTAAACAGGGAATGTTTACGGGTTTTGCGGCAGACTATTGTGGCCAGCTGGTTTATTCATCTTTAGATATTCCGCAAGCAATATACCATTCGTTTACTTGTGCATCGCGATTAGTGGCTCAGCCAGTGCTTGCTAAGCGACAGCGATGTGCCCATAAAGGCAGTTATGGGCATGTGTTGTTGATAGGAGGTGAGGCTGGTTTTTCTGGGGCAATTAGATTAGCTGCAGAAGCAGCATTACGGACGGGGGCCGGCCTGGTGTCAGTTGCTACTCGTAGCAGTCATGCTGGCTATATCAATATCAGCAGACCAGAATTAATGTGTCATGGCATTGAAACCGCGGATGATTTAAGGCCTTTATTAGATAAGGCAAGTACGATAGTCATAGGGCCAGGATTGGGTCAGTCGGAATGGGCTGAAGAGTTATTAAAGCAGGTTGTTGATTCTGATAAACCTTTGCTTATCGATGCTGATGCGCTTAACCTACTGGCTAAAAACCCTGTGCAGCGGGGTAACTGGGTGCTGACACCACATCCAGGTGAAGCTGCACGACTACTGGGATGGATAACTGAAGAGATTGCTAAAGATAGGTTTCTTGCCGTTACCCAGTTACAAACAAACTTTGCAGGCGTGGTTATATTAAAAGGTGCAGGAACATTGATCGCTAATGCTGATGAAGTGATGCTTTCGACTACAGGAAACCCTGGTATGGCAACGGGCGGAATGGGCGATGTGTTGGCAGGGATGGTCGCTGGATTGCTTGCCCAAAAGTTATCTTTAACTCAGGCCGCGACAACTGCTGTTTACCTGCATGGAGAAGCAGCCGATTTAGCGGCTGAACAAGATGGTGAAACAGGTTTATTGGCTAGTGATTTAATGCCATTTATAAGAAAATTGATGAACAGATGAAAATAACATTATTAAACGAACAGGAAACAGAGTTGTTGGGCTCAGAATTATGGCGTATTTTACCCGAAAAATGTCTGGTTTTTCTTAACGGTGATTTAGGTGCAGGGAAAACCACTTTAACTCGTGGGGTGCTTAGAGCAGCGGGTCATAAAGGTGCAGTAAAAAGCCCAACATATACTTTAGTTGAAGAATATACGGTTGAAAATAGATTGCTTTTCCATTTTGACTTGTACCGAGTAAAAGATCCAGAAGAGCTGGAATGGATAGGGATACGTGATTATTTAGAACAGCAGAGTTTATGTTTTATTGAGTGGGCTGAGCTAGGGCAAGGCTTTTTACCAGAAGCCGATATTGAGTTATCAATTGAGACTGAAGGCGAAGGGCGCGTTGTTAGTATAAAAGTGCTGTCAGAAAAATTAGTTGATAAATTAACTCTGCACTGGAAAAACAAAGACATAGTGCTATAATTTAAACAAGAATATTATTAGGGTTATTTGAAATGTTTAAATTCTTAAGATTTTTTACTGTCTGTCTATTGCTGATGGGAGCAGCTACCGTGCAGGCGAAACAGGTAAGAGTGGATTCCTTGCGCTATTGGAGCTCGCCTGAGCGTACTCGTATGGTTTTTGATGTTAGCTCACCAGCAGTGCATCAGGTTTTTTTATTGGCAAATCCTGCTCGTCTGGTGATCGATTTTAAACAGACTAAATTATTAAAACCGCTGGCCCAACCACCTAAAAAACATGCTTTATTCAGTCGAGTACGCAGTGGTTCTCGTAACAAAAAAGATTTAAGGGTGGTGGTTGATTTAAAACAAGCGGTGACACCTAAAAGCTTTGCTTTGAAGCCTGCTAAATCACAAGGCCATAGACTGGTTGTCGATTTATTTGCTAAACCACAAGTGCTAGCCAATACAACAACAAAGAATAAAGCAATCAAGGCGACTAAAACCGTTACCAAGGCGGTAACAAATAAAGCCAGAGATATTATTATTGCCATAGATGCTGGTCATGGCGGAAAAGACCCTGGTGCGCATGGACCAAAAGGCACGCAGGAAAAAAAGGTCGTCTATGCCATTGCTAAAAAGCTTGAAGTATTAATTAACAAAAAGCCAGGCATGAAGGCTGTTATGGTGCGTAAGGGCGATTATTACATTAAGTTGAGGAAACGGATACAGATTGCACGCGCTGCCAAGGCTGATCTTTTTGTCTCCATTCATGCTGATGCTTTTAAAAATTCAAAGGTTAAAGGCGCTTCTGTTTTTACCTTATCTAATCGTGGTGCTTCAAGTGAAGCGGCCAGATGGTTGGCTCATCATGAAAACTCGGCTGATCTGGTTGGCGGGCTATCGTTGGCTGATAAGGGGGATATGCTGGCAACGGTGTTGATGGATTTATCTCAAACAGCGACTAAAGAAGCAAGTAAGGATGTAGCTGGAAGTATTTTGAAAAACTTTAAATCTATAGGGCATTTGCATAAGGATGATGTGCAAAAAGCAGGGTTTATGGTATTGAAATCACCTGATATCCCTTCTGTTCTGGTGGAAACAGCTTTTATTTCAAACCCATATGAAGAACGTAAACTAAAAAGTAGTAAGCATCAGGCTAAGATGGCGAAGGCGATATTTAAAGGGGTGGTTGGTTATTTTGAGCAGCATGCGCCTGTCGATACTTATTTTGCTTTAAATGCCAGCAAAAAACATATTATTTCCCGTGGAGAAACCCTGTCTGGTATAGCTCATCAGTATGGCGTGAGTATGCGCTCAATAAAGTCTGTTAACGCATTAGCCAGTAATCAGGTTCGAATCGGTCAGGTATTAGAAATACCCAGAGGTTAAGGCGAAGGTAGAGACGTTGCATGCAACGTCTCTATGCTGTTTTAAAGTCTATATAAAACGCTGCCATTTCGTGGTGGACGGGCAGTCTTTGAACTTCTGCTCTGGTCAATTCTTTGTTGGGTAAACTGGCTAATCATTTGATCCCAGTTGTTATATTGGACATATTCTTTAAAACCCGAATTTTTACGGTTTTGAAAAACACCTTTTCCTAGTTCAATGATTTCTTCTGGCGTTTTGCCATGGATAGTATCCAGAAAATCACTTTTTTTCTTTATAGAGTCGCGTACGGTCCAGTAAGACACTTCAAATTCTATGCGTTTCTCAGTAGGTAAGCGATTTTTAATTCGACTAACTGAGCGGTTGGCAGCCTTTAGGCTTCGACCATTAACTTGATTGCCGCTAGTACAACCAATAAGTGTGACACAGATTATAAAAACAAAACTCGTTGATAAAATCCTCATAAAACAAACCTCAATGATGCAGGAATAAGCATGTTAATAGATACTCATTCTTTTAAATAAATTAACCTGACTGTTATTGTTTTAATTAGATCAGGTTATTAAAGCGATTTCTATTAGCTGATAAGGTAGATTATTTTCCTACAGTCAGCTAAACAAAGTAAAATACTCGGTTATTATAAACCCAAGCCCACTTTTTATGCTGGAATTTATCCAATTATTAAATCAGCGCTATCAGGCTATTATTGCTAATTTAAAAGCAAATGACCCGCAGCTTGCTTTATTTCAACAGCGAATAGAGCAGTTAATTTTTACTGAAGCTTTTATTCGCAAGGGACAGTTGCTGGAATCTTTCTCCGACACACCTTTGCAAATAGCTATTATTGGTCCAACTCAGGCAGGGAAAAGTTCCTTAGCAAACCTTATACTTAATAGTAAGTTAGCTGGGGTTAGTCCGTTAGCTGGCTATACGGTTCATCCGCAGGGCTTTTGTCATAATGTGAGTAAGCAACAGTGCGCGGGTTTGCAAAATTATTATGGACGTTTTCAGCAATTACAGATATCTGAGTTAAGTAAAGAAAGACATGATTGTTTTTCTTTAAGCAATGCTGATAATGAGAGTGACTTTTTACCTGAGTGTGTGTTTTGGGATACGCCTGATTTTGATTCTATCGATTCGGATGATTATAGAGAAGGGGTAATCCGGACGATTGCTTTGGCGGATATTGTTGTTTTGGTGGTCAGTAAGGAAAAATATGCTGATCAGTCGGTATGGGAAATGATGTCTACTATTGAATCGTTTCACCAGACGACTTTGATTTGTGTCAATAAGCTACTGGAAGGCACTGAAGATTTAATCATTAATTCTTTAAAAGAGAAATGGCATCAAGCTAGAGCTGATGCCTTTCCTGATGTAATTCCATTGCATTATCAAAAACAAACAGCTGCTCCTGTCTGGCCTATTGAAGCACATGAGCTGTTTTTTAAATTACAAAAATCAGTTTCTCAGCAGAAGCATTTTGAGTATCAACACAGCTTGTTAAATAAATATTGGCATAGCTGGTTAGAGCCAGTGGTGGCCGAGCATGAAGCCATAAAATCATGGAAGCTTTTGGTCGATGATGCCGTTATACAGGCACTGGAAGAGTATCAGCGGGATTATCTGAATCATCCGCATTATTATGACACTTTCCAAAATGCCCTGGTCGAGTTACTTAACTTGCTAGAAATCCCCGGTATTTCTCGGGTCTTAACTAAAACCCGACGAGTCTTAACCTGGCCTGTTCGGAAAATGATGGGACTGGGTAAAAAAACCAGCTCGCCAAAGAGTCAAGAGCAGTCTCTCTTAAATCAGATCGGTGAACACCTGTTAATCTCACTTGCTGATCAGTTATTAGAGAAAATTGACTCTGATAGCAAGCAAAATAAATGCTGGAAAGATAGTTATTGCTTGTTAAGGCAACAAAAAACAGAAATATTGCAAGATTATCAGTTGAGTGTTGATCACTATTGCAACTCTTTTCAACAGAACGTAGAAGAGACGGCTAATCGTCTTTATAACAAGTTATCTGAACAACCTGTGGTTTTAAATAGTTTAAGAGCAACAAGGGTAACAACTGATGCTGCAGCCATGGCCTTAATGATTCAAACCGGGGGTATTGGGCTTCATGATTTAGTGATAACGCCTGCCATGTTATCCATAACATCTCTTTTGGCAGAAAGTGCTATTGGTAGTTATATGGGGACGGTAGAGGCTGAATTGAAACAGCAGCAACTACAAACAGTCGAACAGGATTTGTTTAAGGCAAGTCTACAACAGGCTTTATATGCATTGCCTGAGCGACTTTCAGATAAAAGTCGATTTAATATCTCTTCGGAGTTACTTGAAAAAGCTGAATTGCAACGCAACGAGAAAAAACATGGCATACGAATACTCTGATTTAATCGCCGAAATTGAGGCTTGGACGCAACAGTCGATTAATGATGGCTGGATTGATCAGCAGCAAGCGAACTTCTTGACCATTGAGCAGCAAAGTTCAGCTAATGAATTATTTGCAAATAACAGTGATAGGCCTTTAGTCGTTGCTTTTATGGGCGGAACAGGGGTTGGTAAAAGTTCCTTGTTAAATAAGTTGTCGGGTCAGGCTATCGCTAAAACAGGGGAGGTGAGGCCGACGTCTAAGGAAGTGACTTTATATCATCATCAATTGGTATCTTTGCATCAGTTACAAGAGACTTTTCCTTTGCAGGATATTCAGATTGCACAGCATGCTGATGCCTCTAATCAGCATGTACTCTGGATAGATATGCCAGATTTTGATAGTACAGAAGAAAAGAATAAGCACATTGTGATGCAATGGTTGCCTTATGTTGATGTGCTGATTTATGTGGTGAGTCCGGAGCGCTACAGAGATAATAAGGCATGGCAATTGTTATTGGCTGAAGGCGCTAGTCATGCCTGGTTGTTTGTAATGAATCAATGGGATCGGGGGGATTCGTCGCAGCTGGAAGACTTTAAACAACAATTAGCAAAAGCAGGCTTCGATAATCCTATTATTTTTAAGACTATTTGTCATTTAGAGCAGGCATTAGAGCAAGATGAATTGCCGCAATTAAAGCAGTCGATAACAGCACTGGCAACAGCCAATACGGTAGAACAGCTTGAGCAGCGTAACTTGCAACAGCGAAATGACAGCATAAAGAAAAAGTTACTTCAGTGTTTGCAAGCGCTAGCAAATGAACAGGTTTTTGTGGCCATAGAGAGTGCTCAGCTGCAGCGATGGCAGCAAACAAAGGAACAACTTAGGCTGGGTTTTGAATGGCCAGTTAAACAGTGGTCGCTGGCCTGTGCCAAAACAGCTAATGTGCCACAGCAAGATAAAACCAGCTTATGGGATGAATGGGCCCAAAGTCGCTTTAATGATTATCTGGATGAATTGATTTTAACGGCTGATCAACAAGGTTTAGCCAGTACACCTTTAAGAAATATTTTGGCTGCTTGTCGCGGTAAAGCAGGGCAGCATATTCAAATGCAAGCAGAGCTTGGCTGTCGAAAAGCCTTGATAAACCCTGGGAATATTGTGCAGAGAGGGGTGTTGAAACTGGCGCGCTTATCTGAGGTTTTATTGCCCATTGTCACTATGAGTGTAGTGGGTTATCAGGTGTTCCAGGGGTTTTATCAGAGTGCGGTAACGGATCAGCAGTTTCTAGGCGTAGATTTTGCCGTACACAGTGTGTTATTGATCTCAATCAGTTGGCTATTGCCTTATTTTATAAGCAAAAAGATGCGGCCATCCTTGGAAAAAGCGGCAACTAAGGGGTTAAATACGGGCGTAGAAGCGGCTATGAGTCTGATCGAAATTGATGTTCAGCAGGGTGTAAATGAATTTAAAGCGCAGCATCAAAAGGTGGCGGGGGCTTTACAGCTGTTGCTAGAGCGTTGTGATCAGCAAGCTGGAATTGAAAAGAGAGAGCAAGAGAGTGAGCAGTTAGCAAGGATGCTGGTTAATAGTGAGGACTATTGAGATAACTTTAATGCTGTTAAGTTTCATTTTCTAGAGATATTGACTAGAGCAACCAAGCCAAAGCCGTAGGCAGGGGGGGCTACATGGCTTGGTATTAACAACATAAGGTGTATTAGTCTCGACTAAATCTGATATTTTAAAGTTTGATAGCAATCAAATCGTACACCGAAAGACTGCGATTGTTAAGGATTATCAGATATCTGCACCCGCTCAGAAGCCTTGATGAGTGCAGACTTAACGTGCAGGTGTCAGATAGTCGTCGAGGGACGAAACTGTCAGGGAGATAGTTTTCTCAACAACTTCATTGTGCCCTTATTGTATGTTCCTGTCACTGGGAAGCCATGATCCTTCTGAAAACCAGAAACTGCCTCTTGGGTTTTTTTTCCGGCAAGACCATCTGAGGGTCCTGCATCATAGCCATGTCGATTAAGCAGTGTCTGCATTTCCGTTATTAACACTTTTCCGGGGTTGCTATTGTTTGTCTTTTGCACGGTCACATTATCACCGTAAATAGATGCTTTCTTGAGCCTTGCCTGAATTGCCTTAGCAGCACTTTTAGGGTTTGAACGTGTTCCTGCCCCGTGAATCCATACACTAATACCATTGACCTTCTTCTCAAATTCCACGAATAGTTGGTCTGTACCATTCGGCGTCACCAACGAAAAGAAAAGTTGCCCATTCCAATCATTAAACTGACTAGGCTTGATCTCCGATGTCAATTCTCTAAAACCGTTGTTTGCAGCCTCTTCTATAACTATCTTTTTGATTCGGATGTAATTAGCGCTAAATGTAGTTTCTTTAATTATAAACCGTGAACTTGCCGTCGTTATACATGCTTGAAGTACTATAGCTAAAACAAACACGATTATTATTTTTGTTATACGCAAAGGTGGGGTATTTTTCACATTCTTGATCTCTTCTTTTAAATTAAAGTAATTAAAGGGGACGCTACCCTTTAATTGACGGTCGCCCTTGAGCTCGATAACTCACCCCTTATATGATAGTTTTTCTATAAAACTATCATACCCACAAGGTAAACCTTTTTCTATATTTCTTCGTAATATTTTGATATTGTCTACATCTCCAGATATAGCCAACCAATCTAATCATTATTTAAAGGTTAGCGTCCCCTTTATTTGCTAATAACAACCAGGGTCAGGTGATATAAAGAAAAGGGGTAAGTCTTTAAATAGTAAACAATATCTAACTTTAATTCATAGTATTATCGTTAGTTCCCGTTATAAATCCGCATTAAACTGACTCCTTAGTCACTTTCTATAATTACTAAGCTACAAGATGAATAAAAAAATTGAATTATTAGCGCCCGGTGGCGATGTTGAAGCCATTAAAGCGGCCATTATTGCAGGTGCTAATGCCGTGTATTGTGGTTTAGTTAATTTCAATGCTCGCAACAGAGCATCTAACTTGTCTTTTGACGATTTACCTGGAATTTTACGTTTAGCACACCAGTATGATTGCAAAGTATTTTTAACCCTAAATGTGGTTATTTTAGAGCAAGAAATTGCGGGGCTAATTAAGGTTCTAAATAAACTCGTTAACAGCAAAATCGATGGCATTATCGTGCAAGATTTGGGTATTTTTAATTTAGTTAAAAAACACTTTCCTACCCTAGATATTCACGCATCAACACAATTAACAACACATAACGAAGGGCAAATAAAGTTTCTTGCAAAAATAGGTGCATCACGGCTTAACTTGTCACGAGAACTTAATATCAACGAAATAAAATCATTAAGCTCAGTGGCCCATAAACAGGGCCTGTTAAGCGAAGTTTTTGTACACGGCGCCTTGTGTGTTGCGTTTTCTGGTCAGTGCTATTCTAGCTCAGTGAGTGTGGGTAACTCTGGTAACCGTGGCAGTTGCAGCCAAGCATGTCGCGATGAATATGAAATCACAGAAACAGGCAATCTCTACCCCCTTAACCTAAAAGATAATTCTGCCTATTTTGATCTTCCAGCACTCGTTGATGCAGGGGTTGATTCTCTGAAAATTGAAGGCCGAATCAAAAATGCACACTATGTCTATACCGTTACCGACACTTGGCGTAAACAGATCGACACCTTTGAAAACTCGGGACAGTTACAAAATGATGATGCTAACTTACATCGTGTTTTTAACCGTAGCTTTACTAACTCTTTTTTAAAGGGTGATCTCACCAAGGATATGTTTATCGACAGCCCGCGTGATTACAGTCTTAAACATGCTGTAAAAGAAAGTCAGGTTGTTTTGGAGGAAGATATCAAGAAAATTAAAGTTCATCATTATGACCAAAAAAATAAGTTGGGTGATGAACTTGCTGAAAAGGTTAAAGACATTAGCACTGCCAAACAAAGCATTTCTTTGTCTTTTTCCGGCAAACTGAACGAGCCATTATCGTTAACCATCATCCTAGCTGATACTGATGAAACGCATACTCTACAAACAGACTCTACGCTAAGCACTGCCCAGAAACTGCCTATAACTCTTTCTGTTTTAGAAAGGAGTTTCAAAAACTTTGCTTTCAATAATTTTGATATTAATGATTTCAATTGCACAGGATTAGGTGACAATTTAAGTGTTCCGTTTAAGGAAATAAGTACACTTAAAAACCAAGCGACTTTATTGCTCACTAATTCTGACCAAATAATGCCTCATGTCACTGTGCCCGACTTAGTTAATCACAAAAAACGATCTGACAAGCCGAGTTTGTCAATTTTAATAGCCGATCTAAAAGACCTGCCTTTATGTGATTTAACTGACGCAGATGTGTATTTCAAAATACCTGAAAGCCTCAAAAAAGGCTGCAATAAGTACATCGATATTTTATTGAGTAACCCAAGTTTAATTCCGTGGTTTCCTGCGGTTTTAATTGGTAAAGATTATGATGAATCGGTACGGATTTTAGAACAAGTTCATCCTAAACGTATTGTCAGCAATAACACGGGTATTGCATACAAAGCGTTTGAAATGGACATTGAGTGGATTGCTGGCCCCTTTTTAAATACTACTAATTCCTATGCCTTATTAACCCTGCAGGAAGAGTTAAACTGTGCCGGCGCTTTTATTTCAAACGAAATTAACCGCGGGCAAATCAAAAAAATAGCACGTCCTAATAACTTTAAATTGATATACAGCATTTATCACCCTATTTTATTGATGACCAGCAGGCAATGCTTTTTCCAACGTACCGTCGGTTGTGACAAACCTAGTATTGAAGATGGCTGTATGTTGAAGTGTGAAAAGTCAACCACGATCACCAATACGAATGGCGTTTCATTTGCCGTTGATAAACAAAAAGGGGGCTACCCTAGCATCTATAATGATGAGCAGTTTTTAAATGTAGACATAGTGAATGATCTTGGTAATTTATTTGATGAATTTTTTATTGATCTCACTGACATTGGTTCAGGATCTAAAGCCGCGCCAGATAAAGCACAATTAATCACTCAATTTGAAAGCATCCTAAATGGTGATGACAGTGCAGAACAAAATCTTCATCAAATGGTGACACTATCGACTAAAAATCAATATAGGAAAGGACTGTAAAGTGACAAGAAGCTAATTTAATAACGTTTTTTGTGGTTGTTTGATACCTGTAATCATTCAATTGTAACAATGACCTAGATTTTAGACTTATGTGTTGCAACAGAATCTTCAGTCGGTAATTAGCTCTTTGGAGAGTTTGAATATTAATAATCAGTGAATTGAACGAGTATTTGATTGATAATAGAATGATTATTGAATTCAAGTAAGAAAGTGGTTAAATGAAATATACCGATTTAAGAGACTTTATTGAGCATCTTGAACAGCAAGGTGAGCTAAAACGTATCACGGTAGAAGTGGATCCGGTTTTAGAAATGACTGAGATTTGTGATCGGGTACTACGTGCAGGTGGACCTGCCTTATTGTTTGAAAACCCTAAGGGCTCTAACATACCTGTTTTAGCTAACTTATTCGGTACGGCACACCGTGTTGCATTAGGCATGGGCGAAGATTCAGTCAGTGCTTTGCGTGAAGTGGGGCAATTGCTGGCATTTCTGAAAGAACCTGAGCCACCAAAAGGTATGAAGGATGCTTGGCAGAAAATGCCTATCTTCAAACAAGTCCTTAATATGGCACCCAAAGTTGTTAAAAAGGCGGCATGTCAGCAACAAGTGATTGAAGGTGATAATGTTGATTTAAGCCAATATCCGATACAGTTGTGTTGGCCAGAGGATGCCGCTCCCTTAATTACATGGGGATTAGTAGTGACGCAGGGACCGCATAAACCTCGGCAAAATATGGGTATTTATCGTCAACAAGTTATTGGCAAAAACCGCGTCATTATGCGTTGGTTATCGCATCGAGGTGGTGCTTTAGACTTTAAAGAGTGGCAACAAGAACACCCTGGCGAACCATTTCCCGTTAGTGTGGTATTAGGCTGCGATCCAGCCACAATATTAGCGGCTGTGACGCCTATTCCTGATAGTTTGTCAGAATATGCCTTTGCAGGGTTATTGCGTGGTTCTAAGACCGAGCTGGTTAAATGTATTGGCAATGATTTGCAAGTACCCGCCAGTGCTGAAATTGTATTAGAAGGTTTTATTTATCCCGATGATATGGCTGATGAAGGTCCATATGGTGATCACACGGGTTATTACAATGAAATAGATAGTTTCCCCGTGTTTACTGTTGAACGCATTACCCAACGTGAAAACCCTCTTTACCATAGTACTTATACTGGGCGTCCACCGGACGAACCTGCCATTTTAGGTGTTGCACTTAATGAAGTGTTTGTACCTATTTTGCAAAAGCAATTCCCTGAGATTGTTGACTTTTATCTACCGCCTGAGGGCTGTTCCTATCGCATGGCAGTAGTGAGTATGAAGAAGCAATACCCTGGTCATGCCAAGCGAGTGATGATGGGCGTGTGGTCATTCTTACGTCAGTTTATGTATACCAAGTTTGTGATTGTGGTCGATGACGATGTCAATGTTCGCGATTGGAATGATGTTATTTGGGCGATAACAACTAGAATGGATCCTGCTCGTGATGTCACATTAGTTGAAAATACCCCGATTGATTATCTTGATTTTGCATCACCTGTTTCAGGCCTAGGATCAAAAATGGGGATGGATGCGACTAATAAAATGCCGGGTGAAACAGATCGGGAGTGGGGGCGTCCAATTGAACGTGATCCTGAGGTTGTTAAACGTGTGGATGATCTGTGGCAACAATTGGACTTAGATTAAGGTCTAATTACAAGGAATGAAGAGTTAATAATCGAATGATGTTCAGACTAGTTTTTCTAATAATTATAATGATGCTATCGGGCTGTGCGCCGATACCAATAACCAATTATGGACAAGATGCATTGATGAAAACATTCCCAGAACCAGCTGTTGATAGAGCTGGTTTATATGTTTTCCGTGATTCTAGTCGTTCTGGATTACTGAAAAAAAGAATTACATTAGATGGTGTTGTGCTAGGTGATTCTGCAATGAATGTGTATTTTTACCGAGAAGTTGATCCTGGCAGTCATACTTTGGTAACACAATCTGAATTTGGTGAAAACTCAATTACGTTTGATGCGTTAGCAAGTAAGAACACATTTATACGTCAAACTATTAAATTAGGTGTTTTTCTCGCGGGTGCTGATTTTGAAGTTGTCGATGAAAATGAGGGTAAACAAGGCGTGTTGAAATGTTACTTGGCCCAAGACGTTATTATTGAACCGCCCCTCGCGCCTAGACAGCGTTTATTCTAATACCCTGTGAAGATACTATTTAGTGGTGATCAGGTTCTTTATTTGCCATCTGTGTTTTTTTCAACCCAGCGCTCGCCATCTTGCCTCGTTTCTTTTTTCCAAAAAGGCGCATGGTGTTTAAGTTCTTCAATGATCCAGTTACAGGCATCTAATGCCGCTCGGCGGTGAGCAGACCAACAAGCAATTAATACAATCGGATCGGCAGGATTAATCTGACCAATTCGGTGAATGATTAATGAATCGAGTAGGCCCCAACGTTGCTTGGCTTGTTGTTCTAAGTTTTCTAAATAGCGTTGAGTCATCTCAGGGTAATGTTCTAATAACATACCCGAGACACCGGCATCATCATTAAAATCTCGCATCGTACCGACAAAAGTAGCTGTGGCGCCAAACTGATTATCTAATGCAGATTGTCGCTGGTGGTGAGGAATTTCTTGCCACGGGTCGAATGGGGTTTCGGCAATACGAATACTCAATTTATCCCCCTGTTACGGGCGGGAAAAAAGCGACCTCATCACCTTGTTCAACTGGGCTATCTAGCTGAGCATATTCAAGGTTAATGGCCACTAATAAGTTTACTGGAAGTTCTGTTTGTTTCGTCGATATGTTCCAAACATCAATAGCGGTCGTTGCAGTATCAATTGTAGTTTCACTAAGGCCTATTTTTTCTCGAAGGCTAGCAAAGAATTTGACTTGAATGCTCATCTGGTTGATTGTTTCACTAATTCAAAATTAAAAGGATACCACTCATGTCAGATTTAACGCATTTTAATCAAGCTGGTGAAGCACATATGGTGGATGTGGGAAATAAGTCGGTTACTAAACGTGTTGCAGTGGCAGAAGGTGTCATCGTGATGCTAGACAGTACACTTGAGCTTATTAAGCAGGGCGGACATAAAAAAGGGGATGTTTTAGGGATTGCGCGTATTGCTGCGATTATGGCGGCAAAACGTACGGCTGATTTAATTCCTTTATGTCATCCATTAGCATTAACCAAAGTGACCGTAGATTTTAAAGTATTAGACAATGATTCTTCGGTGGAGTGTCGTGCCCAAGTAGAAACGAGTGGTCAGACAGGTGTAGAAATGGAAGCGTTAACTGCAGTACAAGTGGGCTTGTTAACTATTTATGATATGTGCAAAGCGGTCGATCGTGGCATGGTGATGACGGATATTCGTTTACTTGAAAAATCAGGTGGTAAATCAGGTCATTGGGTGAGGGAGCTATAACGTGATTCGAATTTTAATTACTTTAAGTTGTTTATCGCTTATTTTTCCTGCACAGGCTGTTGAACACTTAAAGTTATCAACAACGACCAGTACTGAAAATTCAGGCTTATTAGCCGTATTGCATCCCGTATTTGAAGCTAAATACGATGTAAAAGTAGATGTGATTGCCGTTGGAACGGGTAAGGCATTAAAGATTGGTAGCAATGGCGATACAGATGTGGTGTTTGTTCATGCACCAGCAGCGGAAATGGTTTATGTTGAAAAAGGTGATTTTATTGATCGCCAAGCCGTGATGCATAATGATTTTGTGATAGTCGGACCTCAAGCTGATCCGGCAGGCATTGCCAAGGTTGAAACTACCGTTCAAGCATTACAATTAATTGCTAAGGCGAAATATGAATTTATTTCACGCGGTGATGATTCTGGAACAAATAAAAAAGAAAAGTCGTTATGGGATTTGGCTGAAATAAATCCAACGGGGAAATGGTATGTGCAGGCTGGTCAAGGAATGGGCGCGGTATTAAAAATGGCTGATGAGAAACAAGCTTATACCTTGACTGATCGCGGCACTCAAATTGCCTATTCAGATAAGATGAGTTTGCAGGTGTTATATGAAGGCGATAAAACATTATTCAATCCGTATCATGTGATGGCAGTGAGCCCTGCTAAACATATACATGTGAATTATGACTTGGCTAAAAAATATATTAATTTTATGACGAGTGAGCAGGGACAAGCAATAATTGCGAGTTACCAGAAAGCTGGGCAGCAATTGTTTTATCCTGATGTAGTGAAATAGCCTAGTTAATCTGAACTCTGCTATTTGAACTATCTAGCTTGTTTAACCTTGCTCTAATAAACTACGCAAATCAATTATCGCGGCATTAGCACGTGAAATATAAGAAGCCATGACCAGCGAATGATTAGCAATCAGACCAAAGCCACTACCATTTAGAATGATCGGGCTCCAAACTGCTTCTTGAGTTGCTTCTAATTCACGAATGATTTGGCGTAAGCTGATGAGTGCATTTTTCTTCTGAAGAATGTCAGTGAAGTCATGCTCTACTGCTTTTAACAAATGAATTAAAGCCCAAGCTGAACCACGCGTTTCATAAAACACATCATCAATTTGCGTCCAAGGTGTTTGAGTAATTAGTTCAGCAGGAGCAGGTGTCGATTGATTGGCATCAGGATCACCGGCTAAATCCGTGTTGATACGAATTTGACCTACACTGGCACTAAGACGTTGAGATAAACTACCAAGCCGTTTTTCGACAATCGCTAACCATCCCGCTAAATTGTCAGCACGAGCATAAAATTGTGCATCATCTTGTTCGGTATTGCTGAGGCGAGCTAGGTAAGATTCTAGTGCAGTAATACCTTTACGATATTCACGCTCTGTTGGTGGAAATAGCCATGATTCTGAATTAAAGTTAAATTGAGGTTCGGCAACTGCTAAATCTGAATCCTCTAAAGATTGTGATTGTGAGCGGCTAATATCATTACGTAAGGCACGGGAGAAATCACGAATTTGAACAAGCACACCGAACTCCCAGTTAGGTATATTGTCCATCCATATTGATGGCGGAATAACATCATTGCTCAAATAGCCGCCAGATTTAGTAAGTAATGAATCTGTTATATGAATGAGAGTGAAGGTAGATGTGTAGCCGGTAACAAGCTGTTGTTGCTTCTCTGTGGCTACTTCTCGTGCGAGGTTAACAGGCTCAAAATTAGTGGGTGTATTATCCCACCACAACATGATGAGCAGTAATATTAAAATAATGGCGCCGAGGACAAGGCTAAGAAAGCGGGTGAGTTTATGGCGAGAGTCTGACTCTTGGATGGTATCTATTATTTTCCAGCCAATATCTCGTCCACGTTGTATGAGTTGCGTAAAAGCCATGTTGAATTAAATGTCCTAAACATAATACGGGTAGATGAATAGGTTATTCTCTTAATTGATTGCTGGCAATAACAATCAATTAAGAATTATTAAGAGTGGTTAAATAAAACAAACTTGACTTGTAGTTGCTAACCCCAGAATAATGTGCGGTTTGCAAAAAACTTTGATGAAGCGGGGGACGCTTTTTGCTATGACATTGAGAATCGAGATCGACAATTTAGCCAAGCATTTTGGTGAAATTAAAGCTGTAGATGGCGTGTCATTTTCAGTAAATAAAGGTGAAGTATTGGGTTTTCTTGGGCCAAATGGTGCGGGTAAATCAACTACTATGAAAATGGTAACTGGCTTCTTAACGCCTACTCGCGGTACAGTTCGGGTATGTGGACATGATGTTCTAACGGATCCTATTGCGGTGAAAGCTAATTTGGGGTATTTACCTGAAGGCGCGCCTGCTTATGCTGATATGACGCCAGATAGTTTTTTAAAGTTTATTGCTGATATTCGTGGTTTGTCAGGTGCAGAAAAACAACGCGCAGTTGAACTCGCAGCAGATCGTGCGCAAATCAAGCATGTTATGTTTCAACCAATCGAAACTTTATCTAAAGGTTATAAACGCCGAGTTGGTTTGGCTCAAGCGATTTTGCATAATCCACCTGTATTGATATTAGATGAACCAACCGATGGTTTAGACCCTAATCAGAAGCATGAAGTACGCACCTTAATTAATGATATGGCGCATGATAAGGCGATTATTATTTCAACACATATTCTGGAAGAGGTTCATGCCTTGTGTCATCGGAATGTGTTAATTGCGAATGGCCGAATTCAGTTTGATGGAACGCCTTACGAATTAGAAGCGATGTCTCGTTATCACAATGCCGTCTGCCTCACAGTGGATAATGTTGCGGATGATAGCTTAGCTGCCTTTCTTAATGCTCAGGGTTATGTGGCTGAGATTGAAGCGTTATCAGGTGATAGAGGATTTAGGGTTTACCCTCATAAAGGCCAACAAATTACTGCTGAGTTATCTCAGTCTATTCGCGACAACGGTTGGCAGATCACCTCTCTTCATGCGGAAAATGGTCGTTTAGATGAAGTATTCCGCACGATTACAATGGGGAATCAGAAATGAATATGAAAAACATTTGGTTTATTATGAAACGTGAGCTTAATGGCTATTTTGCAACGCCCGTCGCTTATGTTTTTATTATTAGTTTTCTACTTTTAACGGGGTTTTCGACATTTTTTGTGGGCAACTTTTTTGAGCGTGGCGAAGCTGATTTGTATCCCTTTTTCTCAATTCATCCCTGGATATATATTCTATTGATTCCTGCCATATCGATGCGCTTGTGGTCGGAAGAACGGAAAAGTGGTTCGATAGAATTATTGATGACCTTACCGGTTTCTGTATTTGAAGCCGTATTAGGTAAGTTTCTTGCCGCATGGTTATTTACAGGCTTAGCACTGTTATTAAACTTCCCTTTGTGGATTACAGTTAACTACCTTGGTTCGCCTGATAATGGCGTGATTATTACTGGGTTTTTAGGTAGCTTTTTAATGGCTGGTGGGTTTTTAGCTATTGGAGCCTGTGTTTCTGCAACGACAAAAAATCAAGTTATCGCTTTTGTGCTGAGTTTGATTGTCAGTTTGATTTTTGTACTAAGTGGTTATGGAATTGTATTGGATTTCTTTAGTAGCTGGGCGCCAACAGCGCTAGTGAATGCGATAAGCTCATTTAGCTTTTTGACGCATTTTGATGCTATTTCCAAAGGTGTGATTGATATGCGTGATTTATTGTATTTCGCTTCTGTCATTTTAGTATGGTTATTTGCGAATGCCATTGTTGTTAATGCCCGCAAAGCCGATTAGGAGTTTTTGACAGATGAATAAACAACTATTATCGACAGTAGGTTTAATACTGGCTGTTATTTTATTTTTATCGTTTAACATTGTTACCAATGGTAATTTAAAGTCGGCTCGTGTCGATTTTACCGAAGATAATTTATATACCTTATCTGACGGTTCCCTGAACATTATTGAATCACTTAAAGAGCCGTTAACACTGCGCTTTTATTATTCTGAACAAGCAGCACAAGAGCTACCAAGCATTAAATCTTATGCGCAACGTGTGCAAGAGTTATTGGAAGAGTATCAGCGTGCTTCAAACGGAATGATTCGTTTAGTTGTCATTAACCCAGAACCCTTTTCTGATAATGAGCAACGTGCAAAGCAGTATGGTTTACAAGGTGTGCCACTTGAAGGTGGAACAGATCCTTTATTCTTCGGCCTAGCGGGTAATAATTTATTGGATGGTGCTGAAAGCATTTCATTTTTCCAACCAGAAAAAGAAGATGTACTTGAATATGATTTAACAAAGTTAATTTATAAACTATCGAGTGCAGAAAGAAAATCAGTTGGGATCATCAGTCCTCTAGAGATTGATGGCGAAGTGGTTGACCATATGAAGGGCGAAACTGCTTCAGATGATGGTGCAAAACCATGGGCCTTTATGGCGGAATTGCGTCAACTCTTTAATGTATCAGTATTACCGATTGGTGTTAAACGAATTCCATCGAGTATTGATGTATTGATGGTTGTGCATCCAAAAGAATTTGCAGATAGTACCTTATATGCCATTGAGCAATATGTACTACGCGGTGGCAAGTTGATTACTTTTGTTGATCCTTATTCTGAAAGTGATATTCCAGAAAAAGATCCAGATAATCCAATGGCAGCGATGATGAAATCGCGAAGTTCAAATATGCCGGAGTTATTCCGAGCATGGGGTTTTGAACGTCACGGTGCAAATGTGGTTGCAGATCGTAAGACAGCGATAAAAGTCGATTTTGGTGCTAAAACTAATAATCAACCGATTGATTATGTATTGTGGCAGTCAATTCAGGCTGATCAGTTAAATCATGACCAAGCTATTACCAGCCAATTAAAACAAATCGAAGTGGCTACAGCAGGGCATTTTGTAATGTTGGATAATGCTTCCACAACAGTGACTCCATTGATTTCATCAAGTAATGAAGCGATGCTTGTTGATAAACGTGTAGTGCAGTTCCGTAATGATCCTATGGCATTATTGACTAAATACCAAGCTGGAACACTCAGCTATCCTATTGCGGTCAGAGTTAATGGCAACGTTAAATCTGTTTTTCCGCAAGGAGTTAAGGCAGATAATGGTCAGTTAAAGAAACAGTCTGGGCATCTTGATGAATCTAAACAAGATATTGATGTCATTGCGATTGCAGATGTTGATATGTTGCAAGATCGATTCTGGGTACAGTTACAAGAGTTTTACGGTGACAAAATCGCTTATAACACTTCGAATAATATTGATTTTCTGATTAACTCAATTGATGATATGTCAGGTACGAATGGTTTAATCAGTGTACGTTCTCGCTCGGGGTTTTCGCGTCCATTTGATCGTGTTTTAGATTTGCAGCGTGAAGCAGAAAAGCGTTACAGAACGAAAGAGCGTGAGTTGCAAAAGATCTTGAAAGAAACAGAGCAACGAATTGCGAGAATGCAGGTTGAACGTAGTGGCAGTGGTGAAGAAATTCTTAATGAAGAACAGCAACAAGAGATTGCTGAGCTACAAACAATGAAGAATAAAACACAGCAACAATTACGTGAAGTACAAGGTGATTTACGCAAAGATATTGATCAGCTTGATACACAGCTTAAGTTCTTTAATATTGGACTGGTGCCATTTTTAGTGGCATTGATTGCAATTATTACCGGTTGGTTACGTGTTCGTAAACGTACTCATGGTCGTAAGCTATAAACATTGAACACGATTAGGAATAGGTTGTAAAAAAATGAAAAAATTAAATAGTTTAACTATTCTATTCATTGTCACTGCCATCATGGTCGTGCTGATGTTGATTACTATTCAGCGCCCCAGCGATAGTAATGATGATGAAGGTTTATTATTTCCAGAGTTACTTTCTGAATTAAGTGATGTTGATACGATTAAAGTAAAAAGTAATCAAGATGAGTTTACCCTGTATAAACAAGGAGAGGACTGGTTTATTAAAGAACGCTGGAATTTTCCTGCAGATTTTAACTTAGCAAAACGTGCTTTGATTGATTTATCAGAGGCTAAAATACTGGAGCGAAAAACAGATAAGCCAGAGCAACATGCCGTACTGGGTTTGGAAGGTACTGAAGCTGGTGGTGACTCGATTCATCTAACATTATTGAAGGGTGAAGAATCGTTAGCAGGTTTGATTTTAGGGCGCGAACGTCAGCTAGGACAAACGGGAGGTGCACGTCAGTTCTATGTGCGCCGTCAAGGTGAACATAGGACATGGTTAGCTGAAGGTTACCTTAACTTTAATCCGCTTATGTTGAACTGGATTAAAAGTGAAGTGATTAATGTTGAGCGTGAACGTATTGCTCAAGTCAATATTATTCAACCTAATGGTGACACTGCTACCATTATCAATCTGGGTAAAAAAGATAAATTTGGTACACCAAAAGATCGTCAAAAAACGGTATTTAAGTATGAGCAACTTGGCTATGATATTGCCAGTACATTATTTCAATTACGGATGGAAGATGTTCAACCAGTGAATGATTTTTCACGTGGTAATGCTGAAGTAGTCACCGCAGAATTTATTACTTTTGATGGCTTAAAAGTCATAGTGAAAACATCATTTGATGTTGAAAGTGGTGTCTATAATTCAACGTTTTTAGCCGAGTCACAATCATCTAATGTTCAAGCACCAAAAGAGATTGTTGCGATGAATGTACTAAAAACACCTGAACAAATACAGCAAGAAATAGCAGATTTAAATGCACAGTTAAGCAATTGGGTTTATCGTTTTGGAGGATTTATAGGAACGAACTTAATGCGGGCTAAAGCAGATATGGTGACAGAGTCTGAGAAAGTAATTCCAATGCCGGCAGATGTAACAGGCGGTTTTGGTTCATAACGTTCTCATAAGTTTGTGGTATTAAATAAAGGCTCCTTTAGGAGCCTTTATTGTTTTTAAACCTTACTCAGGGTGATCGGTTCTCCACTCTTCAATTAATTCTTGTACAGTGCTGGCAAGATCATCAGGAGAAAATTTTGGGATAAACTTATCAGCGCCCACTTTTTCCACCATATTATTATTGAATGTGCCACTCATTGAAGAATGCAGTAAAATTTTTATACCTGCGATTCGAGGGTCTTTACGTATTTCTGTAGTGAGGGTGTAGCCATCCATTTCAGGCATTTCAATATCTGAGACAAGTAATGAAATATGATTCATGACATCAATATCATCATCTGCCCATGACTGGAGTTGTTCCAAAGCCTCTTTGCCATCGCGAACAATGGTCGTGTCGATACCAATTTGCTCCATAGTACGTTTGATTTGATTACGAGCAACACTTGAATCATCAGCGACTAAGATATGAGGTCTTACTTCAGAATTTTGAGATGAGAAGTTTTCTATAAGGTCTGATGAAACGGCTTCATCAGCACCAATGACTTCCGCCATGACTTTTTCCACATCGATAATTTCAACTAGATCATTATCTATACGTGTAATTGCTGTCATATAGGTATTTCGACCCGCTGCAGTAGGCGGCGGTAAAATATCAGCCCATGTTGTATTAACAATACGATCAATGCTACTAACTAAAAAACCTTGAATAGAACGATTATATTCAGTGATTATTACAAAGCTTTTGCTCAGATCTTCTACCGGTTGGCCCCCAATTCCCATAGCTAAATCAAACACACTAATGGTGGTTCCTCGAATATGTGCTGCACCACGAACAACAGGGTGAGAGTGAGGTATTTTAGTTAAGTGGGGACAAGGAATCGCTTCCTTTACTTTAAATACATTAATACCAAATCGTTGCGTTGTTCCCAATGTGAATAGCAACATTTCTAGGCGATTTTGACCTACAAGTTGGGTTCTCTGATCAACACCATCAATCATGCTTGCCATTGTGAACTTCTCCATTTTATTTCTTGTTACAGTATCGACTATTTATATAAAACCTTGAACAAAATAGTGACAATTACATTGTGGCTCAGATATTGCTTTTACATAATAAAAACAGATCCAATGTCATAAAAATGACAGAGGGAGGAGTGATAAAATGCGATGTAGCTTGATACAAAAGCTAAGCTTGATTATGGGGCTTGTACTTACCTTTAATGTTCAAGGTGATACTCTACATGCTATTAATAGTATTGAGCAAGTAGCCTATGAATATGCCTTATCTAAGGCGCAGGAAAATTATGATAACCCTCAGATTGTGATGGGGAAATTAGATAGTCGATTACGATTACAACAATGTAATGCCTCTTTATCCGTCTTTAGTAATGTCGTTAACTCCGGATTAGGAAATCAAACAGTAGGCGTGAAGTGTGATTCACCCGTAGCATGGACTGTCTATGTGCCAGTACAGGTAAAAGTATTTAAACCTGTAGTCGTCTCTATCAGAGCATTAGATGCAAATAAAATCATTACTGCTTCTGATGTGAAAATGAGGATGTGGGATATGGGAAGCCTACGCCAAGGCTATATCAAAAATATAAACCAAGTTTTAGGGCAGCAATTAAAATACCCACTTGCGATGGGAATGGTGATTAAACCAACGCAGGTTCGACCTCAGAAAATTGTTCATCGTGGTGCAACGATTACTTTGCTTGCAATGGCCGGGTCAATGGAAGTCAGAATGAATGGTACAGCTATGTCTGATGCTAGCTTAGGGCAAAGAGTGAGGGTGAAAAATACATCATCTAAACGTATTGTTGAAGGTGTTGTTGATGCCCCCGGAATTGTTAAAGTGGCGATGTGATGACGAGTAATAAAAAAGATTCACTTTGGGCTCAAGTTTTTATGAGTCTGACCGATACTGTAGTCAGACCCTAATTTAAGGACATTATTATGTCAGATATAACTAACATCAAGACACTGAATCAGGCTGGATTAAGTTCTAACCGTAACGTGAATTCACGTGACAGTCGTGGCGGTGATAAAGCACCTGATGTACAGCAAGCAAGTACTGCACGGACGGATTCTGTGAGTCTGACAAATACAGCTACTCAGCTTCAATCTTTACAGCAAAAATTAGCAGATTCACCGGTAGTGAATAGTGAACGTGTATCAGAATTACGAGCAGCCATTGCTGATGGTTCGTATCAAGTTGATGCAAAAGAACTGGCACAAAATATGATTAATTTTGAATCAAACCTTGGTTAGGAAAATAGTATGGCTATGACATCTTTACAGCAACTTCGTAGTGTTTTATTAGCTGAACGCGATACAGCATCAGCATTGCTTGTCATTCTTAAAAATGAGCGGCAATCACTGACAGAATCTAATGCTGAAGTTATGAATACGATGACTGTTGAAAAACAACCCTTAGTGGTTAAGTTGGAACAGCTAGGGCGTCAACGTGAGGCCATTTTACAAGCCGAAGGGTTTTCATCAGGTAAGGAAGGTATTGAAGCCTTTATCGAAAATCAAACCGTAGCAGATGCTACGGAATTGAATAGTATTTTGACGTCATTAAAACGTGCAGCGCAGGCTTGTCGTGAAAATAATCAAATTAATGGCGGAATAGTTAATGTGAACCGTCAATATCTGCAAAAAGCGATGAGTATTTTACGTGGCCGAGATGTCAATGCGACAGCCTATGGCCCTGGTGGAGAATATACAAGTCAAGTTGTGCGTCAGCCTTTATTAGGGCGTGTGTAAATTAGTTACACCACGATGTAAGTACATCGACCCATTCAGGCTGATCATTCAAGCAAGGAATAAGGGTTAAGTTTTCACCACCTGCTTCACTAAACACTTCTTGTCCTCGAATTGCTATTTCTTCTAATGTTTCCAAGCAATCCGTCACAAATGCAGGACAAATTACAAGTACATTTTTACAGCCTCTAGTCGCTAGGTCTCGCAAACAATCCTCAGTATTTGGTCCCAACCATTTGGCTCTGCCTAAACGTGATTGAAATGCGACTGAATATTTATCTGTAGGGATCTTAGCTTTTTCAACAAATAATTGAGTTGTACGCATTACTTGATGTCGATAGCAGGTTTTGTGGGCTGGGTGGGATGTCTGACAGCAGTTTGGCTGCTTTAGGCAATGCGATCCTGATGAATCAAGTTTACTGATATGCGATTCAGGTAAGCCATGATAACTAAACAAAATATGATCATAAGGTTGCTCAAGATAAGTTTGTGCGCTACTTACTAAAGCTTGAATGTAATCTGGCTGGGCATAAAAGGGATCAAGGACTGTTAGCTTAATATTTAGATGATGTTTATCAATAACATCACGAGCTTGTTCAACGGATGTTGTGATTGTGCTTTCAGCAAAATGGGGATAAAGCGGAATGAATATGACTTCAGTAATATCCGTATCGTTAGTTAACGCTAACAGCTGGCTTTCAATACTTGGGTTGCCGTAACGCATTGCCATGGCGACAGGTTGTGATACTTTTTTCTGTAATGCTTCTTTTAAACGTTCAGATAAAACAATCAGAGGTGAGCCATTATCTAACCAGACGCTTTGATAGGCTTTTGCAGAGGCTTTGGGTCTGGAAGGTAATACGAATAAACTAACAATGAGTCGACGTAGTATCCAAGGCACTTGAATAACATAGGGATCCATTAAGAATTGGTTTAGGTATTTTCGAACAGCTGGAATATTAGCACTGTCTGGAGAGCCTAAATTGGCTAATAAAAAGGCTTTTTTAGTCATGATGTTACCTAGAATGTGACCATAATCATGGCTTGGGCTACCTTTTCAGTTAAGCCTTTAATGCCAAACTTATTTCGCCAATAGGAATACTCAACACCGGCATAGACTTTATCTTTCCTACCTGCAAGCTGTCCAATATCCAACAATAATTGAGGCTGGGCTAAAATAACACTGGCTCCCCCCGTTGCTTTTCTACTTTGCCAGTCAGCGAATCCTTTGAATTTAAAATTAAAACGACCTAATTGAAAAGGAACGCTCCAAACAGGTGATATTTGGATACCCGTTGTTTTTACGCTATCAGACTTAAACGCTAATACATCTATTTTGAAATAGTCCATTTGAGGTATGTCAAATGCTAGGCCTGCGCCGATAAGATAGGCTTTGAATGGATCTGATTTTGGTAAGTTACCGAGGTTTATTCCCGCAACGAGGGAATAATCTTTAAATAGGCTTAAAGATGGTGCTTTTCCACTGAATTTTGACCAGTTAAGTCGAGGGTAAAATTCACCGTAATATTCCGTTCCGACATCATTGCGGTCAACGATATTCATAAAAGCAAAGTTCTCGCCATAAGCCCAACCATCAGCATGTTCGAGGGTGATCGAGTTTCGTCTTTTAGGGCCTAAATCATAAGTGCCCCCCGTTAGGACTTGGATATTATTAGCTGTCCAGTTAAAAAAAGGCTCGGCTTGAACCGTCCCTATGGTGAACAAGAGGAAGGGTAAGTAGAAGTAAAGTTTCATTTTGGTTTGTTTTATTAAAATAATCATCGTAATCATACCTGTATTTGTAGATTTGAGCTAAACTTGAATGCCTACAATTCTTATTAAATTTGAAAACAAATACACGATGAAAAATATCATGAAAATAATAGCGGGCAATATCATTTTATTTGCCGTTTATTATATTTCAGCTCACTTCACGCTTTCATTAGGACTACCTCCACTAGGAGGGACTCCTGTATGGGTGCCAACTGGCATTTCACTTGCCGCGGTGCTTATTTGGGGATACCGATTATTACCTGCTGTTTTCCTAGGTGATTTTATTATTGGTGTGGAGCTTGTTGGGTTAAATGATTCAACATCAATTATTGTTTGTCTCTTGATTGGCGCACAAGCGGGAGGGCATGCATGGTTAGCTACATGGTTACTTCGGAAAATGAAGTTATGGCCAAACCTACTTATAACGGAAGCCAATATTGCAAAATTTTTCTTTATAAGTGCAGGGGTTCTACTACCGACGACACTTTTATTTGGTGTGAGCCAATGGGGGCTAGGCGTTCTACCAAGTGAACAAATATTAAGTTCATTATTTCTGTGGTGGACTGGTGGAACAATTGGCATTGTTATCTTTACCCCGATTGTATTAGTTTTATTTGGTCAACCTAGAATTGATTGGGCTAATCGCATCCCCACAGTTTTCCTGCCACTAATACTCTTGTTTATCGTATTAATTATGGCATTGTATATTGCCCGAGATAAAGATCAGCAAATACGGTTCGATGCATTTAATGAAGTTGCATCATCTTCGCATCACTTAGTTAAAGATGAGCTATTAAAAAATGAGCTAATACTCGATACAATGCAGGCCTACTTCAGAAATTCAGAACTGATAACAGCAGATGAATTTTCTAGTTATTTGAGCGACCTTGCTCGATATAGCAAGGTTGTTACAGGCATCGCTTTAGTTGACTATGTTACTCACGATAATCGATATGATTACGAGCAACTTCACGGAAATAAAATTGTTGAATTAGATGAAAAAGGAGGAGAGAAGGTAGCGAGTATTCGCGATGATTACTTTGCCATTAAATACTCACAGGTCTCCGAATATTATACTTCAGCTCTACCTACAAAGCGCCGTAATATGAATGGATATGATATTTGTGCAACACCTGAGCGTTCAGCTTTGTGTCAAAGAGCAGTACAAATGAATTCTCCAATACTGGTACCTCCATTATTAGAAAATAAGACGCAGTTTGTTGTGATTAATCCTGTTCGTTTAGTTAATGGTGAAGTCAAAGGAATGGTGGCCCATTTATATGATTACGAAGCCTTGTTTAATGTCATTTTTACCTCAACAGTAAGAAAGTTAGTTGAATTAACTGTTACGGATATAACGGATAAAAATAGTCCTACTCTTTTATTTGATTCCGAGCAACACATCAAAGCGGTTAGTATTGACCATAGTAAACCTCTAAAAATTGAACAGGAAGTTAAAATAGCTGGGCGACAGTGGTTATTAAGTTATACCCCATCAAAGCAATTTTTAACGACTCATACTAGCTGGACTTTATACTGGATCATGAGTAGTGCTTTGTTAGTTTTGAGTTTAATTAGCCTCTTTTTATTGGCAATGACAGGGAGAATACGTCAGGTTAAAAATGAAGTGGATGTTAAAACTAAACTAATTCAAAAGAGTGAGCATAAATATCGTAGTTTGGTTGAGAGTATTGAAGATGAATACCTTCTTTATAGTCACGGTGTTGATGGCGTATTTGATTATATTAGCCCATCAGTGCAAACCCTTCTCGGCTTTAAACAGAATGAGTTTCTTAAGCATTATCTAGAATATATGCCTGATACTAAAGTTAATAGCCAAGTTGAACAGCATACTCAACATACATTAAATGGGCATACTTCAAAGTATGAATTGGAAATATTCGATAGTGAAGGCTATGTACATACTTTAAGTATCAACGAATCACCTATGCTTAATATGCAGGGTGAAATTATTGGAGTAGAAGGAATTGCTCACGATATTACGGAACGAAAAGAAACACAGCTTGAATTAGAAAAACTATCATTAGCTGTAGAGCATAGCCCAAGTGCCGTTATCATTACGGATAAAGAGGGACGCATTGAATACATTAACCCTAAATTTACAGCTATTTCCGGTTATGATAATGACGATATATTCAGTCAGTATCCTAGTATTATAAGTTCAGGACTCACTTCATCTGAAGTTTACGACGAATTATGGGATACCTTATTGAGTGGGAATGAGTGGAAAGGTGAACTGCAAAATCGTAAGAAAAATGGTGATTTATATTGGGCTCAGGAATTAATTGCTCCTGTATTTGATAAGGATAAAAATATCACCCACTTTGTGGCCACGCAGGAGGATATTACTGAAGTTCGACGCTTAAATGAGCAAACATCCTATCAAGCAAGTCATGACTTGTTGACTGGATTAATTAATCGCCGTGAATTTGAACTACGCCTGAAGCGAGGGATAGAGTCTGCTAAACGGGATTTATCAGAGCATGCTTTAGCCTTTCTAGACTTAGACCAATTTAAAATTGTAAATGATACTTGTGGCCATGTGGCTGGCGATGAGCTACTTCGTCAAATCGGTGCATTGATGCAAAGTAATATTCGTTCACGAGATACGCTGGCGCGTTTAGGGGGCGATGAGTTTGCGATTATGATGGAGCACTGTGGTATTGAACAAGCCCACCAAGCTTGTCAGCAGATGATTGAATTGCTACAACGTTTTCGTTTCCACTGGGAAGACCATACATTTACTCTTGGTGTCAGCATAGGACTAGCAACCATTGATCGAAATACTTTTGATTGCAATGAAGCGCTTAAGCATGTTGATACGGCATGTTATGCCGCCAAAGATGCAGGGCGAAATCGTGTTGAAGTTCATACTGAGGATAGTGCTCGCCTACAGCAGCGTAAAGGAGAGGTTCATTGGAGCAGTGAGATTAATGATGCCTTAGATAATGATCGTTTTCTGCTGTATGTACAACCTATTGTTCCCATAACTAAGCACGATGCCAATATAAGTTATGAAGTGTTAGTACGAATGAAAATGCAAGACGGTTCGGTCTCGTTACCCAACGCTTTTTTACCTGCAGCGGAAAGATATAACTCCTCGGCGAGAATTGACCGGTGGGTGGTGAGTGAAACAATGCGATGGATTGCACGACATGCTGAGCACTTGCATCATATTAATGTGTTTAATATTAACTTATCAGGTCAGTCTATCGGTGATGAAGCCATGCTAGGGTTTATTCTTAAAGAATTTGAGAATGGTGACTTACCTGGGGAAAAAATAAAATTTGAAATTACAGAAACAGCCGCAATCGCTAATTTACGTGATGCTTCTCTGTTTATGAAAACATTATCAGAACATGGATGTCGTTTTGCGTTGGATGATTTTGGTAGTGGTTTATCTTCATTTGCCTATTTAAAAAATCTTAATGTCGATGCGATAAAAATTGATGGCATGTTTGTAAGGGATATGCTGACTGATCCCCTTGATTTTGAAATGGTGAAGTCAATTAATGATATAGGTCATGTAATGGGGTTAGAGGTGGTTGCAGAGTATGTAGAAAGCCAAAATGTAATGGATAAATTGCGAGAAATTGGTGTTGATCATGCTCAAGGAAACGCATTAGGTAAACCCGTGCCTATCGATGATATTTTGAAATAGAGTAACGGGTAATTAACCGTCTAAAAATAAAATCCTGTATGATGAAATTACCTTGTTTTAAACCTACTGGAGACTTATGAAGCCTATCTTTTTTGTGATGTTATTAGCTTTAACAACTACTTCTTGTAGCCGTGATACTCATAATCATCCCTCAGGTATTACAGGGAAGCAGTTATTCGAAGTGCATTGTGCAGAATGTCATAGTTCAGGAGGTCTAGGCAGTATTTTACTGGGCGTACCTTCTAATAAGGACTCCAAATTGTTAGGTGTTCAAATTCGTAATAAGCTACTTCATGGCGTTGCTAAGGGGTCAAAAATGCCCGTTTTCAAAACTATGCCTGAAAAAGAAGCAATTCAAATCGTTCAGTATTTAAAAACGTTAAAATAAGTGGCCACAATATTGAATGATGGCCCGTTTTTTGTGGTTATCAGTTAGGGGAATGAGTGGTAAGCTGGCTTTCAGGTTTTTTGTAATGCGATAAGTGGAGAGTTTATAACGCGCATGGTTATTGATAAGTTTAGTTTACTTTCATTATTCTTAATTTGTTTCCTGCCGATGGTAGTACATGCTGAACATGTAAAAGAGCATAAAGAACGAGTGACTCTTACTACGGCGGAACAAAACTTTATAGAAGCACACCCAGAAATAACATTGGCCGGTGGCCTGTCTTTTGAACCCTTTCTGATTAACAATTTAAAAGATAATGTTACTGGTTTTGATGTGGACATTGCTCAGTTAATTTCACGGCGAACGGGGTTGAAGATAAATTTTAAGTTAGGTGTTTGGAATGAAATTCAAGAAAAAGCACAGCGAAGGGAATTGGATGGCTTAAGTACCGCAGTGTTAGATGAAAAAAGAGCCGAGTATTTTAATAGTAGTATTCCTTACCTTAAGCTTACTAAACTTGTTATTGTCAGACATGAAAACCCAAGAGAAATTTATAGTTTAAATGATCTAAATGGTATGAAAGTCGCCCTTCAAAAGGGAAATACGCTATTTGACGAGGTAATATCTTCAAGCAGTATTACTGTTGAGCGCATCTATTTTGATTCAATTCATGAGGTGCTAAAGGCTGTCGCTATTGGTGATGCTGACTTAACCATTCTAGATGAAAGTACCGCTTATATTGCACAAAAACTAGGGTTGAGTGACCTGCTAGATGTAGGATTTTCAATGGCGTCTACAATTGAGCTTGCCTTTTTACTTAGAAATGATTTTCCCTTGTTAACGAGTATTGTTAATAAAGGGCTGGCAACGATTTCTGAGCAAGAAAAAATAGAAATTAAGAATCGATGGTTTAAACCGATGCAGAAGCAGATCGATTACAGCCTCTTTTTAAAATTATTAGTTGGAATGTTAGTAATACTGACTATGATTTTGTATTGGAATTACTCATTACAACGAGCGAGACGGGAAACGCAAGCAGCATTAATTCGGCTGGAAGAAAAAGACAATGAATTAAAGAGTAAAAATAAGTTACTTGAACAATTATCTGTCACAGACCACTTAACAGGTCTTTATAATCGAATTAAGCTAGATGAAGCACTAGAGCATGAAATGGCAAAAGGGAGGCGGTATCAAGATACTTTTGGATTGCTCCTGATTGATATAGATTGGTTTAAGCAAGTTAATGATGTCTATGGTCATCAGGCCGGCGATCACGTTCTGATCGAGTTAGCAAACATACTAAAAACCTATTCCCGTGAGGTAGATGTCGTTGGACGATGGGGCGGAGAAGAGTTTCTTGTGATTAGCCCAAGCACAGACAAAGCGGGATTGATAACATTGGCTAATAAATTACGACAAACTATTGAGCTCTTTGATTTTTCTATTATTAAATCTAAAACAGCGAGTTTTGGTATTACTGTTTACCGTGAAGGTGATTCAATCCAGACTCTTATATCGAGAGCGGATAAGGCTTTATATACTGCAAAAGAAAATGGCCGGAATCGAGTTGAATTTAAATGGTGATGATTATAGGAGGCACTTGTGGTTAAGTTTCTCCGCTATTGTTTTTATTAAACTATTACCGTTCAAGTCAATGGTGTTTTAAGGTCCGTTTAGCAAACCTCGCAAGTTGCGTGTTTTATTCTCATATTTGGTGGTAGAATGCTCAAGAGAGTCTCATATTGGTTTGATTGGCTTTCTGGTCGGTTTCGATCTTGTTAACGGTGGGGGGTAAATGCTATGAAATTTCCCGTTAGAATTCTCTACTTCATTTTGTTCGTTACTTTATCTTCTTGCGATAATGATTCTCACAACCATGCTAATAAACCGACAGGTAAGCAATTATTTGAAGCTCATTGTGTAGTTTGTCATAACAAAGGTGGGACGGGGAATTTGGCATTAGGTGTACCAGCTAATAGAGACTCTAAATTATCAAACTCGGAGATCCTCAATAAAATTCGTCATGGTCGGGGTGAGAATACGAAAATGCAGGTATTTGAAGACATGCCAGAGCAAGAGGCGATGAAGATTGTGAAATATTTACGAACATTAAACGATTAAGAAAAGAATCAGCGTTGCTATTTACAGTTACTTTCTGGCTTAACAGCAGGAGGTTTATGCATGAATATTTTGGCAAGGAGCGCCACAAATAATAGGCTCCAAACTGTGATTGCTCCAGTGGGGAGGTCAAGTATAAATGACGCCGTTAAGCCGACAAAATAACCACTTAATCCTATAATGTAGGCAACCATGAGCTTATTCTTTTGTTGAACAATAGAGTGGCTTACAAGTGCTGGGATGATTAAGCTAGCAAATACCAAGTAAATTCCCACTAGCTGTACTGAAGCCGTTATTGCTAAAGAAAAAACAAGATAAAAGATTATCGGACGTTGTCTGATATCAATGCTGAACCAGGTGATTAATAAGGGAATGTAAAGTGCTGCGACCCACAGTAATTGATCATTATTGACCCATAAAATTTGCCCAACCAGTAAATTATGTAATAACTCATCGCTATGCGGTGCATAGCTTACTAATATCATGCCGGCACTTGCTGATAATACAAATAATAGCCCAATTAATGCTTCTAAATTTTGCCGATGACTTTGTTCTAATCGGTGTATCAGTAATGCTCCTGAAAGGGCACTTAATCCAGCAAATAGTTGCGTTTGCCATGAGGCTAATTCACCACCAAAAACGATGGCAGCTATAACGCCTAGAGCTGCGATTTGTGCGATGGCAAGATCAATAAAGATAATGCCACGCTTGAGCACTTCTTGCCCTAGAGGTACATGTGTCGAAACCACCAGTACTCCAGCTAGCAATGCAGGTACAAGAAGCATGAGGTCAAATTCAGACCAGATCACTTGTTGGCATCCAATAAGTGTTGGATAGTATTATCAAACAAACTGAACAAGTCATTACTTTGTTCATTACCTCCGACTGTAAAGGGAAGTGTGACTTTATTGATACTTGTTTTATCGACTAGCCAATTCGTGGCTCTAGGTGATTGATAGGCCGCATGAATTACCACTTTTACTGGTGTAACGTGGAGTTGTTTGAGTACATTATTTAAATCATCAACCGTAGGCTGTACACCTGATTTTCTTTCCAAAACTGCAACTTGCACTATGTTTAGCCAATCAAATAAATAGGGCCAACTAGCGTGTTGTACTACAGCAGTAGAGCCTTTGAGTGGTAATGCCTGTTGCTGCCAACGTTCAATTGCTGCTTGCCAGCGTTGACTAAAACCCTGCCAGTGTTGTTGATAAAAATCAGCGTTATTGGCATCAAGTGCTTGCATCCGCAGTGTCAGTGCTTTGGCTACTTGCAATATAGCCAAGGGGCTAGTTTGGATATGTGGATTGCCTGCGGCATGAACATCCCCCTGACTGCGATCCAGTGAACTAGGTATCTCTAGTAAGTTCACATGATCCGTGGCCATAAAATGCCCTGCTGCACCCGTTTGAATAGCGGCATTGCCTGCTTTACGTTGCAATAATGGCAACCAGCCACTTTCTAGTTCTGCACCCGTGCAGACTAATAAGTCTGCACGTCTCGCTTTAGCGATGAGACTGGGGCGAGCTTGAATATAATGTGGATCTTGCAGACCCGTGGTAGCAGAAAATACGGTGACCTTGTCACCGCCTAATTCCTGACTTAACGATGCCCACTCTGGTTCACAGGCAAAAATGTTGAGATCTGCCATTACTGATGAACTTGCCACTAAAAGTAGCAACGATGAAATTATTTTTTTCATTATTCCCTCCTAGTTAAAAGCTATGAGCGGCATGAGCGCCAATGCTAACAGTGTATTGTAAGAACAGTTGAGTATCATCATTTTGTGATGATTTATCATGGTTTATTTGAGCGCGAACGCGACTAAACTCACTCGGTAACCATTCCATCATCAGGCTATAACGTTGTGGATGATAACCTGAGAAATCCAAACCAGCATCCGTTAACAATTCATCATCAGAGGCGCGCAGTTTGCTGCCCAATCTGTCATAACGCAAACCAGTACGCCACTGTGGGTTGAACTGATATATTCCCTCAATAAAACCACCATATTGTTTGCCATCATAGAATGCCGATTCATCGCCATGGATTTCGTCATGTAGGTCTAACGTACCATCTTCCTTTGAGTAAAAATATTCACCGAGCAAGGTAAAGCTACGTTGTCGATAATTACCATTGGGTGCCCATTTATAGATTAATGAAATATTACTGATATCGGTATCACCGCTAAATTCTACAGCTCCACCGTCTGCTCCGCCATGGTCATGACCGCCGCTATAAGCTCGTTTCTCAGGGCTAGCTTGCCAATGAGAAACACCCGCTTGCCAGCTATGATTAGTGCCAATATCACCCCCTGTTTTAGCATAGACTAACCAGTCGCCTATGCCGCTATGTTCACCGCTACCGGGGTGTCGGTCGCCATTACCTACAGTACCACCGATTTCGGCATATAAATCTGTTGGTAATAAATAAGATAGTTTAACGCCATCGGTACCGAGTTGGTTGCCAAATAGACCGCGATAAATAAGCGGTGCATCAGCAAAGTTCCAAGCATGGATATGTTTTTCGTTCAGATAGCCGATGGGGGAATAAAACCGACCAGCGCGTACAGTTAGCCCATTGCCTAAACCCAACGTTTCGATAAAGGCTTCTTCAATTTCGACTTCTGTGCTGCCTTCATGATCATGTAAGGCAATAGTTGATTGAGCAAATAATAGTTGGTCAACGCTGGCGCTCAGAGTAATTTCACTTTCTCCTAAAGAGAAACCTTCGCGAGCTAAGCCGCCTTCTCCTTGTAAGGAAAAGGCGCTGAGTTCATAGCCATCAGCAGGTTCAGAATAATCACTAAATTGACCGTTTAATACCATGCTAATGGCAGGGTTGAAGCTATTGTTATTTTTCGATGAAGTTGGTGCGGATTTCACCGTAGCAATCTCAGCTCGCACGTAATTTTGTTTTACTTCTATCTCAGCAATACGTTGTTCTAATTGTTGAATACGCTGTTCATAATCAGCACGCATTTTGGATATTTCAGCTTTTAAATCACCGAGATCATCAGCGAAAATCGGTGAGACAGGTGCAAGTACTGCCGCAATAAGCAGCGTTAATTTTAATGGTTTCATTGTGTTTTCTCATAGCAATGCAGATAGAAATCAACGGTAATCGAAGAGGGATCTATCTTGCAAATAAAAAAGGATTAACTTGATTTAGATGGTGCTATGAAAAAATAGGGGGGGCGCGAATACTGTGATTATCACGTAATCGTTGCTGTGAAAACGCGATGATTAGAGGTGCTTGAACAAGGCTAAATGTACCTGTCCAAATTGGGGAAATAGTGTGAGTTAGATCTACAGTTGGCGTGTGACTTATAGATTCAAAACGTTCACATTCAACATCAGCGATATGAAATGGGTGACTTACATCATGCCAAATGGCAAACGACTGCATTAACAGCAATAATGCTGCTAGCAGGTAAGGCCAATGACGGTGTTGATTGATGTAATGCACAGGTGTTTTAACTCAAAAACTAAGATGTAGTAGGCGTAATTCTATATGTATCCAAAGAAATTGTCATTCAAAGACTTTAGAGAAGAGGACTAACTGGGTGGCTGAGTTACCAAGAATAACCTTTGCTTCTTGGGCAAAACTAAGTGATGGTATTGGTGTGTCACTATCGCCTCAACTATTTCAATTGGGTGGCTATTTTATAACTGCCATAATTCGCCCTCATTAATGCCCCGTAGCTCATCTGGATAGAAAATATAAAACAGAAAGTAAAGGCCTTAAGCGGGGAGTCGTTTGTAAGCTATGGGTGAACTTGTCGAGAGTGACAATACATTGTGAATGTAGGCTCGATATTCATTATGGTACTCTTCTATTGAATGAATAAGTTCAGAAGCGAGGTTAAGACGTGAAGAGAAGGCAGTTTATTACATTATCTATCATGATGGTTTTGGCCAAAGGAAGTCATGCTATGAGGGCTTCTCGCCGAACAGGATTAGTGCTTGATGATCGATTTTCTCAGCATCTGATCCATCAAGCTCACCCAGAATCTCCAGCACGTTATCAGGCGATTTCAGAACATTTACTAGAACACAATGTAGTGAGTTCTGTATCAAAGATAATACCTAAAAAAGACTGTGAAAAATGGCTCACATTGGTTCATTCACAGCAGCATATTGATTCAATCAAAGCCAAACAACCTAAAACACACCAACATGCACTACTTGCAACAGCAGGGGTATTGGCAACTGTGGATGCTGTTTTTTCAGGTGAAATTGATAATGCTTTTTGTGCATCGCGTCCTCCCGGACATCATGCCCGCGATACAGGAAAAGAAGAAGGGTTTTGTTACTACAACCATGTGGCAATTGCTGCTCGATATGCCCAAAAACATTATGATATTAAAAAGGTATTAATAGTCGATTGGGACTATCATCATGGCAATGGAATAGAATGGGCTTTTTACTCCGATCCTGATGTATTGTATTTTTCCACACACGATATGTTTGCTTACCCCGGGTCAGGTTCCCCTTCAAAAATAGGGGAAGCTGCTGGGGAAGGATTCAATATTAACGTGCATTTAGCGTGTGGTGCTACAGATAGTGATATTGTTCAGGCATTTGAACAGAAATTATTACCCATTGTTGATGATTTCTCACCAGAACTTATTTTTATTTCAGCAGGGTTTGATAGTCGACAAGATGATCTGTTAGGTTGTCATCAGATTAGCGATCAAGGCTTTGTAACACTAACTGAAATGCTTAAGGTAATAGCAGATCAACATTGTGATGGTAAAGTTATTTCCGTTTTAGAGGGAGGGTATAATATCCAAGGTAATGCCAGCGCTGCCACGGCACATATAAAATCCTTAATGACTTAGATGATCAGTTTACCCATACAAACTAAACTTAATTTCTATACACTTTAATTTGGCTAGATAAGCTATAATCACCTTATGTCCAATAGTAAAACTCCTATAATTCTAGATAAAGTTGCCTCCCTAACGACAATTAGAGATGTCGATATATTTGAATTTAGTTTTATGAAAACACTGGCTAACATGCTAAATGTGAATGACATCTCGCTATACAAATTTAACGGCTCCAGAGAAGCTTGCCGTCTAATCAGGTACTTATCAGAGACTGAAGTTGGTAGCGGAAAAAAAAGGGTAGATGAAGCAAGAGAAGTTCACATCGAAGATATTGCTATTTCGGCCACATTGAAAAGCGCGATAGAGTGGATAGAGTCAACAGGCAAGACATTTACAGCAAAAGTAGAAGGTGAATTTCTTACCGTTTACCCCGTAGTATCACATAGCCACAATATCGGCTATCTATCTGTAGCTCTTGCTCACGAACTCTCTGAAGCGGATAATCTTGTTATCACTAGCCTTTTAAGTATTTCCGAGAATTTTCATTCGTTACTCGAAGAGAATCAGAAAGACAAGCTAACAGGCCTGTTAAATAGAAAAACTTTTGATGAGAGCATTTCAAAGATTCAAGAGCTCGTCGCACTTTCTCCTCAAGACGACACCTTCTCCGGTGAAGAAAAAAGGGGAGAGAAAGGTCATACCGATAGATACTGGCTATCAATTATTGACATAGATCACTTTAAAAAAATCAATGACTCTTTCGGACATGTGTATGGAGACGAGGTATTGCTAATGCTCTCTCAAATCATGAAAAAATCCTTTAGACCGACAGATTTACTGTTTCGATTTGGAGGTGAAGAGTTTATTGTGATTGCCAGCTCTAGCAACCAGGAGGAAGCTCACAACATATTTGAGAGATTCAGGGTAGCCATGGAAAACTTTGTCTTTCCACAGGTTGGACAAGTTACCATCAGCCTAGGCGCAACCGAGATACAAGGGCAATACATTGTCTCGAGCGAAATTGTTGGTAAAGCGGACCAAGCTTTATATCATGCCAAGGGTAGTGGCAGGAATAAGCTATTCTTTTATGAAGACCTGGTTACTGAAGGCGTTATTATAGAGGAAGAAGTTAATGACGGAGGTATTGAGCTATTTTGATTTCTTATAAAGTTCTTACAAAGAAATTTATTTCACTTTAATAACACTAAGTTATAGCTCAATAACTATTGAGTGGGAATTACTGGTTTGTTAGTTTTGTTACTGTGGTTATAGTAGACTGTCCGATGGATGATTTTTGGTTTGTTTATTCACCAACCGTTCACCAAATAAATAAGCATGCTTGAAACGTATGCCTCCGTAGCTCAGCTGGATAGAGCGTCCCCCTCCTAAGGGGAAGGTCGTGCGTTCGAATCGCGCCGGGGGCAC
>ENA-OSET01000571-OSET01000571.1-sediment-metagenome-genome-assembly--contig:-NODE-571-length-40867-cov-4.084236_pt1 | contig 40867 bp, 37 predicted proteins | sample MGYA00237882_ERZ534229 | MGnify/ENA primary metagenome ERZ534229 (study PRJEB26408, sample SAMN06266212) | sediment metagenome | isolation source: Hudson Canyon methane seep mesocosm | place: USA:Hudson... | reverse complement strand
CCAAAGTGGCTTCAATTTTGAGCGACTTGGGAATTAATATTGAATCTGTCATGCAAAAAGAAAATGATCGAGATGGAGACTCTATTCCTTTGGTCTTGCTGACGCATGAAGTAAAAGAAAAACAAATCAACCTAGCAATTGCTCAAATTGAAAGTTTGGACACCACAATTGGAAAGGTCGTCCGAATTCGGGTAGAACATTTTAATAGCTAATACAAAACTGGATTAACATAGTGAAATACATAAGTACTCGAGGAACCGCGCCTGCTTTGTCATTTGAAGACGTCTTGTTGACGGGCTTAGCACCAGATGGTGGCTTGTATGTACCCGAAGCCTTGCCGCGCTTTACCCAAGAAGAAATCGCCTCCTGGGCTGGTTTACCTTATACAGAGTTAGCATTCAATGTAATGTTTCCTTTCGTTGACGGTTCGATTCCTGAAGACGAATTTAGGACGATGATTAATGAGACGTATGCGGTTTTTGATCACACTGCTGTCGCGCCATTAGTACAGCTTGATTCAAATGAATGGGTTTTAGAGTTATTTCGCGGTCCGACGCTTGCGTTCAAAGACTTTGCGTTGCAATTGCTAGGTCGTTTATTAGACTTTGTATTGAAAAGAAGAGACGAACGGGTTGTTATTCTAGGGGCTACGTCAGGGGATACCGGATCCGCAGCCATAGAGGGTTGTAAGCACTGCGATAACGTCGATATTTTCATTTTACATCCTCACAATCGAGTGTCAGATGTTCAACGTAAACAAATGACGACCGTTGTTGGTGACAACGTATTTAATATAGCGATAGAAGGTAATTTCGACGACTGCCAGCAAATGGTTAAAGACAGTTTTAATGATCAGTCCTTTTTGAATGGGACTCGCTTAGTGGCGGTTAATTCAATTAATTGGGCCAGAATTATGGCTCAAATTGTCTACTATTTTAGTTCTTCTTTGGCCGTGGGAGGGCCTCATCGAAGTGTTTCCTATTCAGTTCCGACAGGAAACTTTGGTGACATATTTGCAGGCTACCTTGCTAGAAATATGGGGCTACCGATAAATCAATTGATTGTTGCTACCAACAAGAATGATATTCTTCATCGTTTTATTAGTAAAAATCAATATGAAATGGAAGCCCTGCATCATACCTTGTCGCCAAGTATGGATATCATGGTGTCGAGTAATTTTGAACGATTGATGTTTGATTTGTACGGTCGTGATGGGCAAGCATTAGCATCGCAAATGGATGCATGGAAGTCGGCATCGGGTCCAATTGAAGACTATCGCTGGAAAGCGGCACGACAATTGTTTGATAGCCTGTCGGTGAACGATGAGCAGACATGCGAAATGATCAAAGAAGTGTACGAACAGACGGAATACTTGCTGGACCCTCATACTGCAATCGGTGTGGCAGCGGCGCGTCAATGCCGAAGAAACAAATCTATACCCATGGTAACGCTGGCAACAGCTCATCCGGTTAAGTTTCCTGAAGCGGTTGAAAAATCAGGGCTTGGAGTTGTACCTGAGTTACCCCATCATTTGGCCGACTTATATGATCGCGACGAAGCCTATGTAGTTTTACCAAATCAACTGTCAGATGTTCATGACTACGTTAGAGAAAACAGGCGAGCCTGAATCTAACTAGTGCCTGAAAGGAGTGTCGATCGCAGTAGGTCTGACTTTCTGTTCACGCACTAACTATTATAAACAAAAGCCGGAAGCCAACACTTTCGGCTTTTGTTTTCCAACTGAGTGATAAGCACTAGATCATGAAAAAAAATATCATACGAAGGCATAGTACTGATAGCTCCGCTAATTTTAAGGGTATGCCAGATTTCTTGAGCAGAATTTATGTGGCTCGTGGTGTGGAGTCTAGTGATGAGTTGTCCCTAGGTCTGGCTGGACTTATTAGCAGTGAAAAATTGAAAGGTGTTGACCAAGCTGTCGAGTTATTGGTTGATGCAATTCAAGCAAGAAAAAAGATAGTCATCGTAGGGGATTTCGACTGTGATGGAGCAACCAGTACGGCATTGGCCGTCCATGCGTTGTCAGCGATGGGCGCTGTAAATTGTACTTACTTGGTACCGAACCGGTTCGAATACGGCTATGGACTTACTCCCGAAATTGTTGATTTGGCTGCGAAGGTTGAGCCTGATTTAATTGTGACCGTTGATAACGGAATCTCAAGTATTGATGGCGCGAAACGTGCGCGAGCATTGGGTATCAGCGTGCTTGTGACCGACCACCATCTACCGGGTGATGAACTTCCTGAGGTTGATGCCATTGTTAATCCCAATCAGCGGTCTTGCCCTTTCGAGAGTAAGAGTGCTGCGGGCGTTGCTGTCATTTTTTACGTACTCAGTCACCTGAGATCCACTTTGAGAAGTCGATCTTGGTTCGAAGATAATCGCATTCCAGAGCCAAATATGGGCAATTATTTAGACCTTGTAGCATTGGGAACTGTTGCCGACTTGGTTCCTTTAGATAGGAATAATCGAATACTTGTCGAGCAAGGTTTACGTCGAATTAGGGCTGGAGTCTGCCGGCCTGGCATTCGCGCTTTATTGTCATTAGGAAACAAGAAAACAACTCAAATCAAAGCGAGTGATATGGGGTTCATAATCGGCCCGCGTCTTAATGCCGCGGGCAGGCTTGATGATATGTCTCTGGGAATAGAATGTTTGTTAGCGAGTGATGATGGTATCGCTGCACGATATGCCGACCGTTTGGATCAGTTAAATCAGGAGCGAAAGCATATTGAATTAGACATGAAACGTGATGCAGAAGAAATTCTAAAAACGGTGCAATTAAATTTGTCTAACGTAATAGATCAAGAAACCTGGGGTCTGTGTTTGTACGAAGCGCATTGGCATCAAGGTGTCATTGGTATACTCGCGTCTCGGATTAAAGAGAAATGCAATAGGCCAGTTATAGCCTTTGCGCCTGAAGATAGTGACCCTCATAGTCAAAGTAGTATCTTGAAAGGTTCTGCTCGGTCTATAAAGGGGTTCCATATGCGAGACGCACTTGACCTTATTGCCAAGCGGCATCCTGACATTCTGAGCAAATTTGGCGGGCACGCAATGGCTGCCGGTATGAGTATAAATAAGCAGCATTTGTCGAAATTCACGGAAGTCTTTGACCAGGTTGTTAAAGAAAAGCTCGATGCGGCTGACTTAGACGTGTGTTTTCAAACTGACGGTGAAATGCGCGGAGTAGATTTATCGCTTGAGCATGTTCGATTGTTAGAAATGTCTGGTCCGTGGGGGCAGGGTTTTCCAGAGCCGAGTTTTGACGGCGTGTTTGAGGTGGTTCAGGTACGTGTATTGAAGGAGCTTCACCTTAAGCTGGTACTCACCTTTTCGGGTGAGACAAAATTGTTTGATGCCATTCAATTCAATAGTGAACTAATTTCTTCGGGGAACTCAGGTATCGAAGGTCGACAGGTGCGACTTGTTTATCGGCCCAATATTAATGAATTTCGTAATCGGCAAACCGTGCAATTCATGATAGATCATATAGAACTAATCGAGGCTGTTCACTAGGAATTTATATGCGTACGTTATTCTCACTTATTTTTGTTTGTGCTCTTAGCGTGGGCTGCAGCACCCCGTTGACTCAAAAAAATTCTGGGGTTTCTCAAATGGCCAGCTTAGAAAGCGACAGAATAATTGCAGACGATGGTTATGAACTACCTTTTAGGCGCTACTTTCCAGAAGGTATGTCGCCCAAAAGCATCGTGATTGCGCTTCACGGTTTTAACGACTATAGCTTTGCATTCGATGAAATGTGTCAGTATTTCAGTAGCCGCGGAACTGCTTGCGTTGCATACGACCAACGTGGGTTTGGCCAAACCAGCATGAAAGGAATATGGCCCAGAAAGGGGCGATTGCAAGAAGACTTGATGTTAGTGATTTCACTAATGCGCAAGACGTATCCCGATACAGAAATATTTGTTGCAGGGGAAAGTATGGGAGGAGCGGTTGTGATTACCGCCGCTAATCTAAACAAAGAAGTCTTTACGGAGAATGTGTCAGGTATCATTCTTTATGCTCCAGCCGTATGGGCAAGAAGTACGCAGCCGTGGTACCAGAAGTGGGCCTTATGGTTGTCTGTTCATACATTTCCTTCGTGGCAACCAACAGGTGATGGTTTAGGGGTGCAGGCTTCAGACAATATAGAGGCACTGAGAGCCATGGGTCGTGATGAACATGTCATCAAAGCGACTCGAATTGATGCTGTGTATGGTTTGACCAATTTGATGGATGCAGCTCTAGTCAGTAGCCATGATATGCCGGTGAAAGTACTGGTCTTGTATGGCGAAAATGATCAAGTGATACCTAAGAATCCAACCTGCCTGATGTTAAACTCGATGAAGTCAAACAATAGTGATCTAACATTCAAACTGTATTCTGAGGGATATCATATGTTGACACGAGATCTTGAGTCGGCGAGAACGTTTGGCGATGTTCAGCAGTGGATAGACCTTCAACTAGCGCATGAGGATAGTGCGGTTATCGATTACTGTGGTTGATCAACAAGGCCTTGTAGGCTTATGGTCCCTTTGCCTTGTTGTTTTGCGTCATAGCATGCGTGATCAGCGGCACTTAACATTTGTTCATATGACGTTTGATTGCCACCGCGTGCGAATGCAATGCCGATACTTGCTCCCAGCGTTGCAGGGCTTTCTTTCATCGAGAGTTTAAACTCGTTGATTTTCTCCAAAATTTTATTGGCGACTTGTTTAGCTTCTTCGGCTGAATCTGAAAGAATCAAAATCATGAATTCGTCTCCTCCGAATCTTGCTGCAGTGTCGGATTTTCGGATAGAATTTCTGATAATTTCGCCTATTTTGACGAGCGCTTTATCGCCTTCTTGGTGACCAAATGAGTCGTTCAATTGTTTGAAATTGTCAAGATCAATAAATATCATCGAAATAACAATGTCAGACTCGACCGTCGCCATAAATGCATCATATTTTTTCTCAAATTCATGGCGGTTTAGCAAGCCGACTAGGCCATCATGTGTCGCACGGTATTGTAACGAAGCGTTCATCCTAAAATTGTCAAGAAGCATGTTTCTTGACTGGTTTGCCGCGTTTACCATTACAAGAATGAGTAAAGTCATCATAGCTGTTAGCCCATAGTGAACCTCGGTACCCTCCCACAAGCTTCTAGCTATCATAGGAAATACTGACGCGCACAGGAATAGACGGTAAGTAATGGTATCAGCAGAATGTGTACCAGCACCGGCAACGCCCATGCCGCAGGTGAGCAAAATAACAAGCATTTGATACAAGGGGTGTTCAGAGCTAAAGAAGAAAATAGCTAGAGTGCCGTAAAGGCTTCCAGAAAGAAACGTAAGGCTTCTATGAAAGTGAAGCCAAGTGCGGTCGTTTAGTCGACTGCGGTCAACGATAAAAATATGATGGACATAATAGCGTATAAGATTTAAGAGCTGTCCCAATACAAACCAACTTAGCAAACCCGTAGTGGGATATATTTTGGACAGTACAAAGGTGACTATTGCTATATTACATGCGCTACCCAATACGGCGCCCAGCGCGTTTTTATAGAGCACATTTACTACTTGTGATTCTTGCCAGTTGTCCTGGTTGTTTGTTATATGATCAGGCAATCTGTTAACTCTTCTCAAGCGTTTTTAAGATATCACTGGACCATTCTTGAGCCAGGGAATATTGTTGAATTAAGTCAATTTCCAAGGTATGAATTTTTTCTGGTTCTTGTCCTAGATAAAATTCAAGTTGTTTGACAGATTTAAGTGTCTCACCAATTTCACCTTCCAATTTCAAAATCGCTCTTCTGATTGGCTCATTGAGATTTATTTCTTTCAAGAAATATTCTGTTTTAAGTTCAAGAAGCAAATCAACACCCGATATTAATCCTGCCAAGAAAGCGCTTTCGGATAACGCGGTGTCATATTTAAGCGCTACGACAAGCTCGCAAGCTTTTGCACGGGAAAGTACAATTTTACAGGTTTCAATGGGTGCTGGGGAGTCACTAATATAAGCAATTAACATCGCCCACTTTTTTAGGGTATCGATCCCCAAGAATACAATGGCTTCTTTAAGTTCGTTAATAGGACGAGGTAGGGTGAAAATCGAACTATTAATTAGCTTTATCAAGAGCAGTGAAAGCTTTGGGTCTTGGGTGACTAGGTTTGTCAGATCATCGATGGTGGTATCTTTCTGATTCGCTTTTTTGATTACCTGCATCGTCACGGCAGATGAGGGACGAATAGAACTGCCAAGAATGGTCTTTGGTTTGGCGAGGTAGTATCCCTGAAATAAAGTGAACCCTAAGTTTTCACATGCCGATAAGATCTCTAGATTTTCTATTTTTTCCGCTAACCAGGTTATATTACGTTTATCTAGTGTCTTTTTATGTTTTTCGGTCCAGTCCATAGAGTTGGTGAGAACGTCAGCTTTGATAAAGTCGACATAAGGAATAATTGGATCCCATTGTGGGGTGAAGTCGAAATCATCCAAGGCAAACCGGAAACCGTGTTTTTTCCATGCAGCCACCGCTTTTACAAGCTCCTTGGTGACTTTGATGCGCTCTAGCAATTCGATCACGACAAAGCGTTGATCAATCGGTAGAAATGCCTCAGAGAGTAGAAACGACTCAGAGACATTTATGAATATAGGTTTGTGTTCCGAATTGATTTCATTTGAAATGCTCGTGCAGTAATTTACCAAGACCTCACTAGTCGCATTGTCTTCGCCAACGTCTATTGCAGATAAATCTGCATCATTCCTGAATAATAATTCATAGCCAAAAACGGTTTTGTCAATGTTATATATAGATTGACGTGCCAATAATACATGCTTGTTTGGTTGACTCAAATGAGGCCTCGCAGCATTTTTGTTCGGAAATAAAAATGGATTTCGACTACATATTTTGCATATTAGTATAGGCGTTAACTTTCGAAGGTGTTAACAGGTTTTACTTTATTTTACCTTGTGATGCCTTATACTTTGAACAACACAGTTTCTAGGTTAACAAGCTGATATGTCGGCAAAAAAATCAAATAATTCGGCAGCAGAATCCTCTCGAATTACCTCATTTGTATATAGCTTGAGCTTCCGAATGATTTTGGGTGTTCTTTTGTTCATCACTATTGTGATAGCAGTCAACTACTTTGTCATACAAACGCGTGGTCGAGAAGTTATTGTTGAACAAGCCGATAAGCTTAATTTCGAAATTGGAAAAAAAATAAAACTCAAGTTGAGAGAGCGAATTTCTTCTACAGAGGTATTGGCGAATTCGCTTGCTAAGTTAGCGATTACCTTGCCAAAAGATGAAAAACTATTTCATCAAATTATCCCTCAAATAATCGATCAAGCTGGAATGGAAACGATAGTTGCAGGTGGAGGAATATGGCCAGAGCCAAATGTATTCAAACCGGACAGTGAGCGATACTCTTTTTTTTGGGGGCGAGATAAACAAGGCACTCTTCAATTCTACGATGATTATAATAATCCAAATGGTCGTGGGTATCACAACGAGGAGTGGTATGTTCCTGCACAGTTTGTTGAGCCAGGCCGGGTATATTGGTCTAAGTCGTATATGGATCCTTATTCTCTCGAGCCCATGGTGACCTGTACCGTTCCAATATGGGATCAGGGTGAGTTCAAAGGCGTGGCGACAATTGACTTACGTCTAATTGGCTTATCTGAATTTATGGCTGAGCAAGCGGAGCTGATAGGAGGTTATGCTTTTGCGCTAGATAGAAATGACCGGTTCTTGTCATTGCCCAAGGATAGTGACGTACAAACTAGCTTTTTCGATTTTGATAATTTCTCGAATAATGAGTACCCAACGTTGAACGACTTGGTTAATTCGAACCTAGAGTTTCAGGATATTGCCAATAATATTCGTCATTTTGACCTGACTGAATTTAGTGATATCGAGCTTTCAGAAATAATGACGTTAAGTAAAAAATTGGCGGAAGGTTCTTATCAAATCGAGGATGCAGAGTCGCAGAGAATTGCGGCGATTTTGTTAGGGCACAACGAGCAGCAAAACACGCATTACAACTTTATGATCAATTCGGACCCTATTCTAAACGAAACATCATCTTTCATTATTCTAAACATGTCAGATATTGGTTGGCGAGTCGTTATTTCAATGCCTTCAAGGTACGCCAATAGTGTTGTGTCGAGAATTACTGTCAGTATGATGAGCCTATTATTTGTATTGTTGGCGATGACTGCACTGGTATATATCGTATTTTTTAATTCAACGTTCTTATCGCCTATCAATAAATTAACCTACCAAATACGCAAGCTAGTGAGCCGGGAAGATTATGTGACTCGGCTTCAAGTACAGGGTTCAGATGAACTGTCGCAATTAGCAAGTTGGTTCAATATCAGAACATCTCAATTAGCCGATGTATTAGAGAAATTAAAAACACAGAATATTGATCTTACTGAAGCAAGAGAAATCGCAGAAAAGGCGAGTCGAAGTAAGAATATGTTTCTTGCGTCAATGAGTCACGATATACGTACTCCGATGAATGCCATTATTGGAATGTCTGATTTTCTGAATGAATCTAAACTGGATTCTGAGCAAGAGAATTACGCAAGAGTGATCCATTCATCTGCTCGCGCGCTGTCGTCGCTAATTAATGACATCATGGATTTCTCCAAAATTGAAGCAAATCAACTCGACCTAGAAGTTCTACCATTTGATTTGCGAACTATGATGGATGACTGCGCCGATCTTATTTCATATCAAGCAGTTGAGAAGCGACTCGAATTTATCTATTACTTGTCACCAGAAATCAATAAATTTGTAATGGGTGACCCGAATCGAATGCGGCAGATTATTATAAATTTGGCCAGCAATGCCGTTAAATTTACGGCTTATGGTCGGGTGGAACTTTGGCTAGAGGCTTCGTATCAGAATGAAAATAATATACAACTATTGATTGAAGTGAGAGATACCGGTATTGGTTTGTCGAAGTCTGCGCAACAGAATCTATTTAGTCCATTCGTACAAGGTGATTCGTCAACAACACGAAAGTATGGTGGCACCGGGTTAGGGTTGACTATTTGTAAGCATTTGGCTGAACTAATGGGGGGCAGTGTTGATTATAGAAGCGAAGAAGGTGTGGGCACTACATTTATTTTCAAGGTGAAACTTGAGTCCGCGAAAATGCCAATATATCAAGAAGAGAGCTCGACTTTAAAGGACAAGATTTTACTAATTCTTGGGCAAAACCACTTTCAGAACACAGTAGTTGAGCAGTACGCCCAATACTTGGGTATGAATACTATCGTAACGAATACCTTACAAGAATGGTTGGTTACGCACTCTAGGTATCAGTATTCGCCACTCTCGACAATTTGTACTGATCTGGGTTTGCTAGGAGAGGCAAAACTATTGTCTGAACGCTTGCCTGAAACACAGGGCAAGCACCCGGTTTTGCTATTGGCAGCACAAGAAGACCGTGACGATGCTTTTCTTGACTCGCTACCGGTAGGGTACTCAGTCCACTTTATTTCGCTTCCGCTTAAGTTTGGTCAATTCAAATCGGCACTTATTGCTGACGAAGGTGAGGCGTCTAGTGCTGAATCTGGAATATCTTCTGAGGTGACGCCCGTTATACCGATTCAAGCTGCGTTATCTAACTACGGCGAGAAGAGAATACTGATGGTCGAAGACAACAAAGTGAACCAGCAAGTCTTGATGATCATGTTGAAGAACCTAGGGTTGTCAGCTGATGTCGCAAATGACGGGGTTGAAGGAATTGAAGCGATTGCTCAACAAGATTTTGATCTCGTACTAATGGATTGGCAAATGCCTAGAATGGACGGCCTAGAAGCGACCAGAAAAATTCGTGCTATGACGGGTGTCGATGGTCCCGCTATTATTGCCGTCACGGCGAATGCAATGTCCGGTGATGTAGAGCAGTGCCTCGAAGCTGGAATGGATGACTATCTGAGCAAGCCGGTTCAAAAAGAAAAACTAGAATCTATGTTAAGAAAATGGCTATCTGCCGCAGTGTAGTATCCACACCTCTTTTGCCTACCATGTATTTAGCTCTATTAATTCTTGATCTACTCGAGTGTTTTATCTCCGTCTTATTGCTACATCTGGCGTACATTAGCAACGCTGTGCGCCAGTCTTTCTAATACGATACATTTCTTATTCCAATATTGCCTAAGTCGATAGTTGATTTTCTAACTTTACAGTGTAAAGTTGTGCGCAAGATAAAGTTTATTGCAGTACGAGTGGTAAATAGTGCTAATGAATAAAGTGAAGTTGACTCGGTATATCGTTCAGTCGTTGAAGGATGAAGGTGCAAGCCATGTTTTTATGATCCCTGGCGGATTTGTTGACAACTTCCTTCAAGATCTGACAGAAGTAGAAGGAATAAATGCCATTGTCTGTGCGAGCGAAGGCGGAGCAGCCATGATGGCTGACGGATTTGCTAGAGCGTCAGGTAACTTCGGCGTTTGCATGGGGATCTCGGGGCCGGGTGCATCAAATATGCTTACTGGGCTTAGTATTTCATGTGCCGATGAAGTTCCTGTCTTGGCTATCACCGGAGACTCTCCTCTCAGGTGGCGAGACCGTGATTCCATTCAAGATTCTGGTACTCAAGGGTTAAAAACAATTGACCTGTTCAAGCATATTAGTGCTGTTCAATATCAGTTATATGAGGCTCAACTCGCGGGCGACTATATACGACGAAGTGTTTCGAGTTTAAAGAGCAGCTCGCCAGGCGTAGCGCATCTTTCAGTGCCATTAGATGTTCAAACCTCTGAGTTGGTATACGACTATCAGCCTTTGTATTCCAGTCTAAATTCACAAGCCAGAATTGTTGATATTGGAGCCTTGGATCAAGCTCTGTCGCTTATCGCTTCGACCGTCAATGTGGTGTTGCTAATAGGAGCAGGTGTACGTAAGTCGAACGCATCTTCAGTTATATTCGAATTTTCCGAGCGGTTTAACATTCCGGTAGCGACTACGATGAGCGCGAAAGGTGATTTTCCTGAATCACACGCCTTATCACTAGGTGTGTTTGGTTGGTCGGGTAGTGGTACTGCGAATGAAACGCTGATGAGTGATGAGGTTGAATGCCTAATTGTCGTAGGAAGTAAACTAGGTCAGATCGCGACCATGTGCTGGAGTGATGACCTACGTTCAAACCGTATACTTATACAGCTGGATATTAATTCATCGAATATGAATCAAAGCTATCAAGCGGACGTGGCGGTTATCAGTGATGCGAAAGCGGCTTTTGATTATTATCTCGCACTGCCTTCAGAGAATTCGAATGTTGACCGCTTAGCAGGTTCAGTGTCAACCAGAAAAGATTGGGTCGAAACGTGTCGAGCAATCCGCCCAAGATACTACGATACTCAAGACCAAGAGTCAGACGTCGAACCTATTCACCCTGCTAGAGTCATTGAAGAGTTGTGTTTAAGCGTGCCCGAAGATACACAGCTATTTGTCGATAATGGTGCCCATACTTTTTTTGCGATGCACTATTGGAAATCCACCTTGTCGAACCATTGTTTCAATATCATTAAATATTCCGGTGCGATGGGGTGGGCGATTCCCGCAAGTATTGGCGCCAAGTTTTGTAAGCCCGACAAAGTAACCGTGGCAGTGGTTGGGGACGGTTGTATGTTGATGCATGGGATAGAAATACAAACAGCTGCGCGTTACCGTCAACAGAAAATTATTTTTGTAGTATTAAACAACAAGGCGCATGGAAATCCAAAACTGCGTTTTAGTGGCGCATCGGACAATGCAGACAAGCTAACCGATATTGTCGATCACAGTTGGGCAGGGTTTGCGGAATCACTTGGGTTAAACGCGTTTACAGTTAGTGAGTCGTCGAATTTATCGGCTGTATTTGAGCGTGCATTGCAATTAGATACGGCGGTGCTAATTGATGTAAAGTGTGGTCTATATCCAACACCGACTAAAGTCTTTGATGAAACCTTCATGAAAGAATTTAATCAGTATATAGAACTCTAGGAATTACATATGGCAGACCAGAGTGACGAGCTTGAGCAAACTCAAGATAGAAGAGATGTGATTGGGAAATTAAAAGAATTCTCACCGGATTTTGTTTCGATGATTTCTGAATTCTGCCTTGGTGAAGTCTATGCTCGTCCATCATTGTCAGACAACACCAAAGAAGTCGTCGCGATTGTTTCGCTAGTTAGCCTTGGTTCTGATCGACTGGCAGGGCATTTTGAGTCAGCGATACAGCAAGGTATGACACAAGATCAACTTACCGAAATAGTCATTCTGTCTAGTGTATACCTTGGTTTTCCTCGGGCGATTGATGCCATGCTTGTGTTGTATGATGTAGTGCACGCATTAAAAAACAATAGCAATTGAGGTCAAAAGTGTAGAGAATGCGTGACTGTTAGTCATTTTTTCGAAGACCCAAAAAGAGCATGCGAAAAGAGGTCCTATGAGCCAAGAAAGCAATGAACATAAGTGCCAATGTCAATGTGGAAGTACTGAGTTTACAGCTGTCGGAGACCCTATTCTCAGGGTGATCTGTCATTGCACAATATGCCAAGAGTTTAATGATGCGGCCTATGCCGATATTAGTATTTTTCTTTCGAAAGATGTTGAACTTTTGAATGCAGAAACAGTGAGCTTACAGCAGTATAAAGCGCCTCCAGCGGTACAAAGAGGAAAGTGTATTGCCTGTAGTAACCCCGCGATAGAATTCTTGGAATTACCTTTGTTCCCAGCACTAACGATTATTCCAACGGGCACGTTTCCTGATGAAGCGCGTCTACCTGGCCCTGTTGCACACTTGTTTTATCATCGACGTGTATCTGATATTGACGATGCACTCCCCAAATACGAAGGGTTTATGAAAAGCCAGTTCGCACTAACGCGAAAATTGCTGCCAGGTTTGTTTCGTAGATTGATTAAATAATTGTGAATCAAAATAATGTGGCCTCGTTTGTTGGGAAGGCCACTGTCGGGTACTATGCTATTTCAACCTGGGCCATTTCAACCTGACGTTTTTTGCGGACCACTTTAGCAGGTTTTTTGCGAGTGATTAGGAGTGACTTTTGCTCTATATCGTTCGCTTCAGTTACGGGGGCATGTGATTGAGTTTCACTTACCTTATTCGATTTACGATCTGGCAGCGCATATTTCAACAAACGCTGCGCGACCGTTTTTAGTTGCGGTAGCATTTTTCCAGTTTGATAGGGGACGGCATATTTTTCACAAACAGCCTTTACTTTGGGGCCAAGTTCACGATAACGCCAGGCGGGTAGGTCAGGAAATAAATGGTGTTCGATTTGGTGGCTCAAGTGCCCGCTCATAATATGTAGTAACAAACTGCCTTCAAAATTACTCGAGCCAAGAATTTGTCTCACATACCATTGACCTTTTGTCTCAGCTTCTACCTCTTCTTCAGTGAACGAGAAGTTTCCTTCGGGCAAGTGTCCACAATAAATTACCGCAAAAGACCATAAGTTCCGAATGGCTTGAGCGCTCACATTTCCTGCCAACACTTTGGGGGCCATAGGGCCAGCCAGAAGTGGAAAAAGTACGTATTCTTTCAAACTTTTTTTAGTTGTTTTTACTGCAAATTCCTTTAATTCTTGGGCCAGTTCTTGCTTAGACATCAATTCGGCGTGCTCTTTTGGCCTGAGCCATTTTGGTAGAAAATACTGCTGTAGTTGTAAGTCATACAATGCGACGGCATATTCGAAAACCAATCCAGACAGAGGGCTGAGCACGGGCTGTAATAAGTGAACCGGATTCCACTCAACATCATCGGCAATACGAAATAGGCCATAACCATAATCAGTATCTTTTCCGACCACGTTCGTGAACGAATGGTGATGATAATTATGTGCTCGCTTCCAATTTTTCGCCGTCGCAGTTATGGTCCAGTCGTATTCACTTGAGTTGATTTCAGGGTCTCCATGAAAATCATACTGACCGTGCATAACGTTATGCCCAATTTCCATTGACTCCAAAATATGTGCACTCGACAGGCTTGCAACGCCCAGAGACCAGCTGATTGGGTCCAAGCTAAAGTGAATTAATAAGCGACCTGAAATTTCAAGATAGCGTTTGATCTCAATCATATTCTTGATGTAGTCGAAGTCTTCTTGGCCGACTTTCGCTTCGATCGATTGTCGCAACTGGTCAAGTTCATCCTGGAAGTCATTTAACTGCTGAGGGCTAAGATTCGGCTTCATGGGTAATCCGTATTTTATGATTGGGTTAAAATTAGTTATAGGGAAATAACGGTATTGGTTTTGGCTACAGATATACAAGGTAAGATGTACTCTGAACCTTCGCTCGACTCTTCACCAGTTAGAATGTTGACCGTAGTACCCGACTGTTTCTGGCATAAACAGGTGCGACAAATTCCCATACGGCAGCCATGTGAGGGTGACAAACCTATCGCCTCCGCTTGCTCAAGAATGGTACTTGCGGGAGTCGACTGTGTGCTTAGCTTGCTATTTGAAAAGGATAATAACGCTGAATATTTGGGTGTTTCAACTGAGCCGATTAGCGCGGCTGAGTCAGCCGTGAAATTTTCTTGGTGTAAATGTGAAGGGTTGAATTCAAGGTCGTCTAGAATTTTAATCGTTGCTGACATAAAAGGCCTAGGGCCACAAAGATAGATTTCATGGTCTTGCAATCTGGGTACCAGTTGGCTTAAGTTCTCGCGACTTATGCGCCCCGTTAATAAGGTGTCGTCTGTTGTTTCTCGCTCAACAACAAAGTGCAATGAAAGGTTAGCGTGTCGAGCTGCCAATTGTTTTAGTTCGTCGCCAAAAATAAGGTCGCTGTCACTCTGAGCATAATGTAAAAAAGTGATCTCGCTATGGTTATTGGTGCGAGTTAAATAGCGAAGCATTGACATTAGCGGTGTGATGCCACTACCGGCAGACAGCATTAATAATCTGCCAGGAATGGGGCGTGGTAAGACAAACTGCCCCTGAGGCTGGCTTACTAGTATTGTGTCACCCAGTTCCAAATGATTGAACAACCAGTTTGATGCTAACCCGCCTTCTATACGCTTCACCGTTATTGAGAATACATCTCGCAGTTTCGGGCTAGAGGATAGCGTGTATGTTCGTTTGATCGATTTTCCTGCCGAGTCAAACTCAATATTGACATGAGAGCCAGCCTTGAATTCGGACAAGGGTTGAGCTGACTCAAAGAAATAACTTTTGGTGTTATGTGTTTCAAGTGTCTGGTCTATTAATCTTGCCGTAATGTGCGGCGAGATACTTTGAGCGAGAGTTTTCTCCAATAACGGTGTGTGCATTTCCATTCGACTTCCATCCTAATTGCATCAAAGTGATTGACCAAAATTTTTCGGTGGAATTGTGTGGTCTCAAATTCCAGAGTACAAGTGTACTCTAAAAATTAGAAATATCAAAGCCGAACGATATCCTGAGCTATTTTAACTTTAACTAATTATGGTTTTACCCGTCATATTAAAAATATACTTATAAAACAAATATATAAGTCTAATCATTGAGCATTTATGTACTAGGTTTCCAATATGTACTTAATACTTATCAAAAATTAGAAAGTGTAAAAAGATTAGATTTTGTGTATTTGGTGAATGAATTATTGATCTATTTCGCGAAAGTGTAAGCTGAAATTAGGTGATTTTAGTTCAGGGATTTATGTGAAAAGCCCGGCATCGAAAAGCCGGGCGACTAAACTAGTCAAGGTTTCAAACAAACTTTATGAATGAGTTATTTCTATCGTGAAGATCTAGTAATCGCAGTTGTCTCTATAGTCAGAGACTGAGAAAGGTGCGGTATGATTTGGGCCACATAAAAACTGATCGTAGCGTTGGTCATTATCGATAAAGCGTTTCATCCAAGACACCGCATATTTTCCTAGAATATCTACGTTGGTTAATCCCGCGACACATCCATGTGAGCCGTTATTCATTTCTAGGTAGGCTTTGTCTACATCGTCAGAAATTGCGTTATAGAAGGGAATGCTGTGTAGGGCTACCGGAGCAATCGTGTCGTTTTCGCAACCTATAATTAGTGTGGGTGTATCGATAGATTCGAAGTCATTGAACCCAAGATACCAAGGTACCATCGGTACGGCAGCACTTAGAGTTCTATCAGAGGTCAGCTTAAGAGTACCGCCCCCTCCCATTGATATACCCATCGCTCCAAGTCTATTTGGGTCGACCATGCCATAAATTGGGCTACTTGTAGAACCACTCTCGATAATCACATGGTCTAGTGCGCGACTCAACTGCGTTGCTCGACTATCGGGTTGGTCTGTTACAGCATTGGTGGCGACGGTAATGACGATAAAACCATGGGAGGCCAACCGTTCTCCCCAAGCGCTTATTGTCCACTCTGGGCCTAGAAATCCAGGTATCAGTGCTATCGCGCCAAGAGATCCAGTTGTTCCGCTACTAGGGTAGTAAATTGTTCCGCCGCCAAAGCCGCTGACTGTCCATGGAACCGATACTGAACTAATTGAGAACGGCCCCATATTCGCTTCGACTGAGCCGGTAGTTGGATAGGGGCCCTGCGAACAATCGGTATTACATGGCTCCGGTACAGGGCCTGGGGGTTCTGGGTCTGGTGTCCAAGAGAGTGCACTGGACGACATAAGCACAAGCGAAATACCCAGAATGGCTGCGTGAATGTAAGTTGGTTTTTTCATAGTGGTTTCCTAGTCTTTTGTTATATTTGTGTGTGTTGTGCGAACGTTTTAGGACCGCGAGTTGCTCAGTCCACCTCCATTTCTCGCACCTATATAAATTAACCCTATAGGCGATATGTCGCTTAGCAGTCCCCGCCAAAGAGCCTGCTCCAAGCGCCAAACTAATAGGAATGTGAAGTAGTCTGTTGTCGAGCAGTCTGCTGTGGACGTCTTATTTTCAATGAACTTGTTTTTTGGGCTGGCGCTTAGTTTTTCAATTGTTCACGGAATTCATCAGTTTATTCATGCCCGTAAGCGCGTGTATCGAGTCAAATGGTTGTAATCGTTTATCCACTTAGAAATAAGGTAGCGAAACATGATCAGTAAGCTATTCGGTAATCAGAACGTTAAGGTTCGCTCAGAGCTAAAATCCACTCGCAGCGTTAAACAGAGCGCGCGCAGAAAAACTGCGAATTCCGACTGGGGACTTGGGACACTAGACTGCTCGAATTCGATTGACAATTGGGGCACCGAAGCAACAGATGCGCTAAAGGTTCCAATACTAGCCAAAGCGCATACTGAGCATGTTTTAGATCGAGAGAAAATACGCATTGACTCCGAAAATGCGAGTTTGAATTCGCCAGAGCTAGACTGTGCGGCTAATACTGATGAGGCAATTCCCTGCGATAATTCATCTATTTCATTGTCTACTGAGGTGAAAACATCAAGTATGGGTTTGTATACCAAGTGTTCAGTGTACGGAGAAAAAATGGAGAAACTACTAAAGGGATATAACCTAGAGGTAGATGTATTTGGTCCAGATTGTGGCGCGCGTTTATCTCAGATAAATGACTGCTCTGCTTGGATCGTTGATGTCAGTGATGAAAGTGAATGTAAGGTCTTGGATACCTTGCTAGATCACTGTGACCAAGTGCCTGCACTTTTTTTCTTTGAGCATGGGCAAACAGTCGCTTCACTGGATAAACTAAAAGGGTTTATCCAGCAAGCAGGGATCTAGACTAGCAAAACACTTAAATAAGTGTGCTTTTATGTTCGTAGAGTGTTGTCCTCTCTTTTGATTTTCTTGGCCGGTCCATTAGTGCGAATTTGATTCACATTGATGTTCATTAAATGACGTAGCAAATAACGAAATAGCCACTTCTTTATGCCGGTTAGGTTACTACCATGATGTTGGTAAAAAGCATCAGGCTGAGCATAGATACCATAGTCGTCGGCAATACCTTCACTTTGAATATATGTATCTTCGCCACGCCATTCGACTGCAGGGTTTTCAAGGCATTTGGTCGCGATACCATAGCCTGAAAACTGATCGCATTGACCTGAAAAACTGGCTTGAATTTTGTTCAGGTAGGGGCGGTCAATAATATAACCTTCTAGGTTGACCCAGCGACCATCAAGACATACTTCGACCCAACTGTGAATAATTCTATCTGGCGCTAAGGCAAATAAATAATTTGGAATGGCCCCGCGTTGCAGTTCATTGAAAATAGTAAAACCATGAAAGCGAGTTTGAATGCCAACCGCGCGTAATAGCGCCATTAGCAGGGTGCCCTTGGTATTGCATTGTCCGTATCCATCTTTCAAAACTTGACTTGCTGTTAGGCGGTCATCGGCATTGTATCCGAATAGAATGCCATCACGTACGAATGTATATATTGCACCAATGGCATCATATTCTGACAGCTGTTTCCAGGCTTTCTGTTTCACCAATATTTGTATACTTGGATGAGTAAAATCGAGCATTGGGGTTGTTGTTAAGTAGTCTTGTTGTGTCGTTGTCATCGTGTTCTCCTGACTTAGTGAATATAGATCAAGAGTAAAGACTTGCCTTGAAGAAAAATTGAATAAACTAGCTAGCTTGGTGCAACTAGGTGTTTTGCTTCTCGAATGGTGATCCCAAAAAGGCTTCGAAAAGTTCGGCTCAGATGAGCGCTGTCTGAGAACCCAGATAGGTGAGCGGCTTCAGTAGCAGATTGATCTTTTGATATTGCGTTAATGGCACAAATCGTGCGCCGCCATAGGAGGTAGGGACGCCATGCAATTCCCATTTGTTCTCGGAATAGGTGTAAGAAACGACTCTCAGATAACGCCAGTCGTCCAGCTATTTCAGATGCGCGCCAGCTGCTGGGTTTTAGGCAGTCGCCCAATAAACATTGGTCCAGCTCAGTTAATAAGTTTTGAATGCGCTTATCTGTTAATGCGCTTGACGTATTCGATTCAATTAGGGTTGTGTCTAACGCAAGTGCTGAGAATAGGGGGGACAATAGAGCGGACAAATCATCCCCATGTTTTGGTGAAATTTTAGTTTGTCTGCCCAGACCTGGAATTGACGACGCGGGCTGCTGATTCAAAATATCACAAAGCTGTTGCCCAATATCACTCTTTGGTTCAACTAATAATATCCAACCTGCATCCATCTGCAATTGATGTTCAACTTGAGCGTTAATAATCAGCGGACCATTTATTTCATACCCGTCAAATCGACAAAGTGATTTCCCCGAAGGCCAAACCACCTGAATCGCATTGTGACTATGTTTGCCTGCATCGAGTGCGGCGCCGTACACAGTTAAAATGCCAGGTTTTAGCCAAACAGTAGGAGACATAAACAGTTGTTTCTAGATGATGGAATAGATGCAAGTGTAAGTATTCATCGCATCTTTGGCTAGGTTTCTGGTATCGGAAGGGGTGAGCCTACATAAATAATGCAGAAACCAAAAATAAAATAATAACAATAAAAACCGATACCAAACCCATAGATCGAAGCGGCTTTTCATCTATATCTAAGATGCCCTTTAAGACAGAAACTTTCTGATCAAATATTTTCAAAACTCTGATTAACGTTCCTGAAGCGATATATAGCCACAGCCATACCGAGGTTAAAAATGTTGAGTAAAAATACACACCAGGAGAAATGAAGCTATCCATGTTTCCCGTCGAAAGTTCAACGACACTTGTTAGTACTGGCATGAACGACTCATACCAAAGAGAAAAAGGTATGGCGAGCAAATCTGCGGGGGGAATAACGACCCCAGCAAACCCTGAAAATATGAGCGCGACACAGATAAGTGAAAACCCAAGAACCGCGATACTTAACGATAGAAGCAAGTCTGCAACAAGTAGTAAAAATCTATTGGTATTTCTCTCTCTGCATATTTCAAGAATCACTCTGGTTTGAAGCAGAGAGAGGTAATCAATGAAGATATTAAAGGCGAAAAACGATCTTACTAAATCAATGATAGCTGCAGATCTTCCTTGCCCACTAAACACATGAATAAATTCATCGGTACGAAATGTTGCCCATATCAGCGTTATTACAAGCAGTGAAATGAACGAGAACAAGCAAGATCGAGCAAAGCAATAAACGGTTAAATGACGCCTGCCGAATAAGCGGTCGAAAAGTTTGGGGAACTGGTTTGTCCAATGGCTTGCATGATTCAATGGTTCAATATTTCTCAGCCACTTTGAAATTGACTCTTTTGATTGGTGAGAAATGGTATCTTCGGCTTTTTCGAACAGAAACCAAATAAACCCTGCTGTACCGCCTATAGCGATTATAAAAGTAACAAACGAAGGTATAGTGAAGTTCATGTTAACTTAATCAATTAGGTGTATTCAGAGGCTGTGTAAAATGTCAGCCAATGTTATTTTATTTGTTCTACAGCTCATGCATGATCGCCACGTGAGACGTCGGATCAGCTACGAGGCTTTAATGCGATGTATCGATCAACAAGATGGCTTCGGAAAGTATAGCAATCTGTCGATGTGTAAAAGAAGAGATGGCGTAGACAAAATGCGACTATTTTCTCTACTAAGTATCGAACTGACTCCGTATTGCCTTTTGTGTAGAATCTCATCATTATCGAGTGAATGTACTCTGACTACGCACCTTGTGAAACACGGATTGAGTACGAATTTAATGGTAAAGGAAAATTATGAGCGATGACTCCTTAGAATATATACTTCAAATGAATTGCGAAGAACGGTATGACTACTTTTTGAGCAAAGTTGGTGAAGAGAAAGAAGTGTGGATACTGGTAAACGAAGAAAAACAATTTTTGAAAATTTACGCTGAAGATGAGCGATTTGAGTATCTACCTGTTTGGCCCTCGCCAGAATTTGCAATTGACTATGCAAAGGAGTCGAAAGACTTGTCACCCAAGAGCATTTCCTTACCTGAGCTCTTTAAAAAATGGATACCAGGTTTGAAAAAAGATGGCTTGGAAATAGGCGTGTTTCCGGGTTTAGATGCCGATGTGTGGGTCACTGCTCCATCAGAACTACAAAACGACCTTCAGGATGAATTGTCTGCATTCTAATGACTTGCCCCGCAGTTATTAGTCGCTAGTAAGTGAACGGACAATGCTGCCGTTATTAATGTCTAATTTTTGGCTTTTTAGCGTCTGAGCATATTTAGTTTAGAAAGGCTTGCGTGACGATCTTGCTCGTCAAGTAGATTTACAAGAGTATGTTGTTATACTCCCGACTTCTTTTCCTTCTCTCGATCAGTGGATAGTAATATTTACAAGATCGGCAAGAGCATTCAGTACCGGCTCTAGTATCCAATTACCGAGGTTTTATATGCCATTTTCAAAACTTGGACTGAGTGATCCTATTTTAAAATCGATTGCCGACATGGGCTATAAAACACCCACTCCTATTCAAGAAAAGGCGATACCGGCCATCTTGTCGGGTAGAGATATCGTTGCAGCATCACAAACAGGAACGGGAAAAACCGCCAGCTTTGTATTGCCGATACTAGAGAAGTTAAACACTAACCACACGCGTCGCGCGAAGCGTCTTCGAGCACTCATCATTTCGCCTACTCGTGAGTTAGCTGAACAAATTGATGCGAATGTAGCTCAATACAGTCAACACTTAGATATTCGTTCTATGGCAATGTACGGCGGTGTCGATTCTGCACCGCAAAAACAAGGCCTTATAGAGGGGATTGATATACTCGTTGCCACTCCTGGGCGCCTATTAGAAATGATTTATCAGCGTGCGCTGCGTTTTGACGAGCTAGAAATTCTGGTGATGGATGAAGCCGATAGAATGCTCAATATGGGTTTTATAGATGATATCAATAAGATTATTGATCGATTGCCCGAAGAGCGTCAGAGTTTATTGTTTTCAGCCACATTAACAAAGGATGTGCGATTTTTAGCAAAGTCCGTGAACGATGATGCGCTAGAAATAGCAATTTCGCCTAAGACGACAGCGGCGTCTGGTATTGACCAATGGCTGATCACCGTAGACAAAGATACTAAGTCAGCATTGCTCAGCCATTTAATAAATGAGAATAAATGGGATCAGGCGCTGATTTTTATCGAGAAAAAACACGGCGCGGCAAAACTGGTTTCGCAGCTAGGCAAACGCGGTATTAAAGCCGATTCGATTCATGGTGACCGAAGCCAGGCAATGCGTGCGCAAATACTAGAAGATTTTAAATCAGGAGAGATCAAATTTTTAGTCGCCACCGGCGTTGCTGCGCGTGGTATTGATATTGGTGATCTTACGCGTGTAGTTAATTATGACTTACCTTTCAAACCCGAAGAATATATACATCGTATAGGTCGAACAGGGCGAGCAGGCGCGACAGGAGAAGCTATCTCTTTAGTCGCAATGGGTGATTTCAAAAATCTTTGTGCTATTGAAAGCCGGTTAGATCATATCATTGAACGAAAAGAAATTGAGGGTTTTCCTGTTAGAAAAACTGTACCGGTTTCTATTCTGAATTACGTACCCAAGAATAAGAAACCAGGCAATAATTCGGCTAAAAAGAGCGACAAAGCGCCACATAAAGGCAAACCAAAAAACGTCAAAAAGAGAGAGAATGCCAAGCCTAGTGAAGGTAAGGGCAGGGTTAATCAACATATTTGGGGTAAGTAAGTTACCTATAAACACCACGCAAGACTAGCCAGATAAGTATCAATTGTAGGCTTTCAAGTCCGCTCTCAAAATGGCCTGATTACTACGAATTTACTTTTCGTAGAATTTACTCTCAGTGGCAGCTAAATCGACTTTAGAGTCGCTGAAGTTAGCTGGTTTACTCGCGACTCTCGTTCAGCGGTAAGGTAGGGTATTCTGCCGATACTGCATTAGTTAGGAGCATTTCATCTGCTAAGCTTTGGATATCACCGCATATAGTTAGCGACGATCATGTGAGTAAAACCTATGGCGAAATCGTTCTTATATCGTTTTTTTGGTCTTGGTAAAATTCCCCGACGCTATCGTAGAGAGGTCGAACAAGAAGGTATCCTGTTACAGGATGAAGGCTTGGCGCTCGTGCTTCGATATCGAAACTTTCGGTCGCCTACCGCTTATTATGGTCGGCGGATCTCGTTGGCAATGGGGTCAATCGTACTTACTAAGCGTAGCTTCGCTTGTTTTCGTGGAAATTTTGTTCCCCCGGTTTTTCATATACCCATTCCTCATGAATCCGTACAAGCTTTCGATATCAGCTTGGACGATGAGGCACGGCTTCAGATTGTGATTGACGCGCCTGCGTTTCAAGACGGGTGGGAGGGGACTATTGATTGTCGTATACCCACCGAATATGCCGGAGAATTTCTTCGCGCTCTCAGGAAAATTCAATCGTGAGGACAGAGTCGCTGGTGACAGAAGGAATTTCTTCATAGTTGTCACCGTTCTTTTACCGATCCTGATAAAATGCCATCATCGGTTTAAGAACTTCTTCCGGCCGATCTTCTTGTAAAAAGTGTCCACAGTGCGAAACGGAGTGCAAACTCGCGTTCGGTTGAGCCTTTTTGACGTTAGCAAAAGTCTCACTGATTTCAGGTAAAATAACATCGTTCTCAGCATAGATCATGCAGATTGGTTTATCGGTCGTTTCGACGAGCTTGGCGATATCATTGAAGCCCTTGATATGTAATTTACTAGCGGAACGCAATAGGGCAGTTCGGTCGGATTTCGTTTGAAATGGTGCCTGATATGCCTGTAAAACTTCGCGGGTTAATCGCGCTTTGTTTTTGATGCCTAAACGCATCGCGAACTTCAGGCCCGACGGGCCACTAAACCAAGACTTAATACCGGGAATTAATGTCATGCCAACAAACAATTTTACGGCCCACGAAAATTCAGGGTAAATAATGGTGTCGAGCAATACGTAGGATTCAATTATTTCTTCATGCTGTTTCGCCCACCATAAACCAATGGGGCCGCCAAGATCGTGAACGACCAAATGTACCTTTTTTATTCCCAGTTGATCGATCAAACCTTGAATGATTTCTGCGTGGTAACGAAAACTAAAACTCGCCTCTGAGTCTTTATCTGATTCACCGAAGCCGGGCAGGTCAAGCGCAATTACTCTGTGGTGTTGGGAGAGCGGAGCCATCATATGTCGATATAAATATGAGGAGGTTGGCCAGCCATGAACGAGTAGAATTATTTTTTCAGAAGAGCTTTGGTTACCGGCTGCTAAGTAATGAATATTAAAATCCTGGTCTTTAAGGTGGAGCCTGTGCGAGCTGACGCCTGTAGGTAGTAGTGATTGTTTCATTGCAGCTTCTCCTGATTGGTGTTGATTTGTGAAGGTGTCTGTTTACACACGTTAACTTGTTGCTGAATAAAAAACGCCTATTGGCGTTTTACAAGTTCTATTTCATTGAAGAGCGAGGGTTAAGTCTGCTCTAGCTCTTTAGATTTAAGTCATCAACCCATTAAAAATGCGTTCGACTGTTTTCCGGTACAAGGCTCTGAGTTGCTCTTCATCTCTCGGTAATAATCCACTGACATACAATGAGAAAAAGCCCACATAGGTTGCCAGTAATAATAAAGACACTTCGCTAGCGTTGTCTTCTTTCATATAGCCTTCATCCATGCATTCTTGAATTCTTGCGGTATCAAAATCGAATGTTGCTTTTGAATAGACGCGTAAGTCATCATGGCTTGCAAGTTCCTCTCTACTTTCGTCTTTGATAAATATGAGTTCGCAATATTTTGGCTGCTCCACCATAAAGTCCAAGTAATATTCAACAGCTAATTGAAATCTCTCCAGTGCAGTGCCGCCTTCAAGCGCAGGTTTTAGATAGTCCATTAAGGTGCTAAACCCTGTTCTCAGCAGAATATGAAACAGCGCCTCTTTGTCTGCGTAATGACGGTATATGGCTGTGGGACTTATTTTTGCGCGTTCGGCAATCTTGCGCATAGAGATACCCTTATAGCCATCGCTTAAATAGAGGTCTCTAGCGCTTAGTAATATTCGATCTTTTGTTTCTGTCATTATCTTGCCTGGTTGAATATAGTCCAGTTTAGAACGCTAAACTTAAGTCAAATATGTTACCCGTGTAAAAAGCCCGAAATACAAAGTAGAGCACTAACCCCGCTGGGCCGATCATAAGTGAAAAGAATAAAATAGGGAGGATAAACCAATGAGAAATATCATGTTGTTGTGAGTCTAAAACAATGATCAAACCCACTAATAAATCAAACGCTAAATAATGTAACCAACCGCCTAATGCTGCACGTGGGTTGGTGAACATTTTTACCACACCGGCAAGGTGCCCAAAGTCTTTAAAGCTTGGCTTTCGAGCGCCGTCATCGTAACGATGACCGAAGAAAACAAAGTAACTATAGGTGGCGCAGATCACGAGAATGATGATCATGACCACGGATTGCATGTACTGCCAATAGGGGAATGCGGCAAGTACAACCCAGCCTGCCATTACCAATCTGCTTTGTAGGGTAAATACGTTTGAGAGGGTTTCGTTCATGAGTATTCCGCCTTCTTTGCTTTATTTAGTAGTAGGTTAACGGTTGTTAACTTATCGGTCAAGAATTATGCGAATCTATTGGTGGCTTTTAAGTAGCGTATTTGGATTTAGTCGACATTATATAACCAAGCTTATGGTACTATTTACCACTTTTCAGCGGAAACGACACCCGCCCTAATGTACGTAAATTAATTTGGCCAATGAACAAAATACAACAATCAGTTCTCAAACAACAAGTAACATCGCTTATTCAAAACAATAAATTGGAAGAAGCTGAAAGGTCGGCTCTTCACCTCTCTCGTTTGATACCGAAAGATTCTGAAGTTATTCAGGCATTAATTCTGATTAGTCAAAGATTGGGAAACAATGAACTGGCTGTAGAATACTGTCATCGCCTTTCAAAAATGGAGGTGACTTCAGATCTTAGAGTTAGGTCACTAGAAACCGCTCTCGACACTTGTAATCAATTTAACCTCTATAAATTAGGCTTAGTTACGTCTAGAGAATTGATTAAACTAAAGCCGAATGACCAGCATATTGTATACCTGAGTGGTATGTTTAACTTCCGCACCAAATTCATATTTCAAGCAAAATTTTTTTTTAATCAGTATCTTGATGAAAACGCAGACAATGTTCAGGCTCTAAATTTCCTCGGTTTATGCTACTCACATCTAGGTCAATCACAAGAAGCGCTGACTTACTTTGAAAAAAGCCTAGGAGTCGAACCGAGGAATTCCCATACGAATATGATCTCTTTGTATTGTCAAAATAATGTGAGTGATATTGGTGAAAAGAGTGTCAGTATTGCTCATTTGGAATATGGTGCTTTATTGGAAAAAAACTATAAGGAGCCCAATTTTTCTGAGCGAAAAAAGAAAGCCAGAATACGTATAGCTTACGTCTCTTCTGGATTTTATTGGCATTCCATTGGTTATTTTATTAAGGCCGCGTTGGAGGGTGATGAGCGTTCTAACTTCGAGATATTTTGCTATTCAGATACGTCTTCAACAGATGATATGACTGAAACTCTCAGGTCAAATTGTGATGGATGGCGCGATACAAAAACGCTGTCAGATCAAGCTTTGTTCGATCAGGTGATCGTCGATAAGATCGATATTTTAGTCGATTTGTCGGGGTATATGGATGGTACTAGGTTGGGCGTTTTTGCACGAAGAGCTGCGCCAATTCAAGTTGCCTATTTAGGGTATCCAAATACTACAGGGCTCTCTAGGGTTGATTACCGGCTGGTAGATGAGTGGTCCGATACTCATGAGTCTGACCAGTATTATTCAGAAAAGCTAATTCGAATGAAGTCAGGCTTCCTTTGCTACTACCCTGATAAATACGCCCCTCCTGTATCGATATTGCCATCGCTTGACAGTAAAGGTATTTGTTTTGGGTCCTTCAACGCATTTCAAAAAGTGACTAGCCAGGTTATTGAGCTGTGGTCCAGAATATTGGTACGAATTGAAGGCTCGACACTATTGATCAAAGCTGGCCCGCTGCACGATGATGAGTTTTGCAATTGGTTGTACGGGTGTTTTGATTCCAATGGTATTTCTCAAGATAGAATTAAGCTTCAGGGTTGGACAGAAGACAAAGCGTCTCACCTTAAGCTTTATGATAAAGTCGATGTTCATTTGGACACGTTCCCATATTGCGGAACTACGACTACATGCGAAGCGCTATGGCAGGGTGTGCCTACCATAACGCTAGCAGGCCGATCGCACCGGGAAAGGGTAGGTCTTAGTGTTCTAGCACAGGTCGGGCATGAAGAGTTTGTTGCCAGCACACCAGAAGAATATGTTGATATAGCAGTTAGCGCTGCTGGCAATAAAAAGCGACTACAAAGCGTGCGCGCAGGGTTGAGAGAGACAATGCGAAAAAGCAAACTGATGGATGTGGAAGTATTTTCTAAAGAACTGGCTGAAGCATATAGCGGTATGTACGAAAGTTATTTGGAATTGGTAAAGAGCTGAACCCTGAAAACGACGAACTGTCCTTAGGATCAGTCGGGTGCATACTCACTACGGTAGTATTTATTTGAATTAAAATCTCTACTTTGCCATGTATATTTGATTGTGCAAGCAAGGTCGGGCTGCATTAAGCGTATAGGGTCGATGGTTATACGATGTCATCGACCCCTCTCTTGTTACTTAGTTATTTAATTTGGCAGCCAAGACCTCTACCTTGTTGATACTAGGTGCTTCCGATAGCAACTCAGCCGCATTTTCCATCAGGGCTGAGGCAATGGGGCCAGCTAGGTGCGCATTGCGGTCGGCCTCGTTGGCAAAGGCATCAAAAATACCGAACGTAGAAGAGTCGATTTTTAGAGCAAACCAAACAGTGGTGAATGCCTCTTCATTGGCAAGCTGTAATGCACTTTTCAAAAAATCCTCTACGGCTTGTTCTTTGCCAGCTTTTGCTTTCAGGGTGGCGAGAATTGCTGTGTTTACCATGTTGATGTTCCTATCATTGTTTGTGGAGCGATAATGTTAAGCGTATGCTACTAATTTCTATAGTGGCTAAAACGCCAATAAAATAGGTAAACTCGCCATAAATATATACGTGGTCGTACTTGAAGGTGTTTTTGACATAGGGCTGTCTTCATTGATGGATGTGATTGGTATTGCTCGGGAGTTGACGCCTTCCGACCAACATTCAGAGAGTCTGAATATTGAATTAGTTGGTGTCAGGGGCCGAGTTAAAACGGCACAAGGTTTGAGTGTGCCCGTTAAGAGAGCGTCTGAGTTATCTGCACCAGACCTTGTATTGATTCCGGCCTTGGGTGTAAAAATGCCTGTAGCGCTTGAAGCCGCCTTGGATCGTCGAGATGTGAAAGATTTCTCTCAATGCATAACTCGCTGGGCAGAGGCGGGGGCTTCGATTGGAGCTGCGTGCACCGGCACATTTCTTCTCGCCGAGACAGGCCTGTTAAATGGACAGCGCGCGACAACATCTTGGTGGTTGTCATCGTTATTTCGCCAGCGATACCCTGCAATAACATTGGATGAGTCTCAGATGCTAGTTAACTCGTCATGTTACACAACCGCAGGCGCAGCATTAGCCCATCTTGATTTAGGTTTGGGTGTTGTTCGAAGTGTGAGTCCATCATTGGCTTCACTATGTGCGCGTTATTTATTGATTGAACCTCGATCATCGCAAGCGGCATTTATTATCCCTGATCATGTTGCCCATTCAGATCCCTTAGTTGAACGTTTTGAGCAATGGGCTAGAGCAAATATATCCGAAGGTTTTTCATTGACCAATGCTGCGCGTTCCATTGCAACAAGTGAGCGAACCCTGAGTAGACGTTTGCAGTCAGTGTTGGGTAAGTCTCCGCTTGGGTATGTCCAAGACTTGAGGGTTGAACGTGCGGTACATTTGCTTCAAACAACGAATCAAAGTGTAGAGCGTATTTCTGAGCAGGTAGGTTATTCTGATGGCGCGACGTTACGTGAGTTGCTGCGTAAAAAAATAGGTAAAGGGGTGCGAGAGCTGCGCGATCGTAACGTTTAGATTAGCGCGGTTAAGCGTGTATAGACCTTATCGGATAGATAGTTAGATCAGTTCTTCACATCGCTTGGTTCTTTTGATCGTGCCATGGGGAGGCTCGAAAAAGGTTTAGCAAATTAAAACTGAAAAAGTGAGATAACTTGTCATAAATATTAGGTGGGCTCACTATACGCATGTTAATTAAATACCAATAGGAACCGTACGATGGAAAGGGCAATTACATTCTGTTTAGTCGTGGTAGGTCTGATAAATTTTGTTCCTGTCATTGGGGTTATTTCTGCTCAAAAGCTTGAATCTTCTTATGCTATAATTCTGGCGGGAAATGACCTGGCAATATTGATGCGTCATCGAGCGCTGCTGTTTGGTATTTTGGGCGCATTTATACTTTATTCTGCGTTTAATCCTATCTACCAGATTGCAGCCATGATTATGGCTGGGCTAAGTATGATAGGCTTCGCTGTGTTAGTGCTAGGAGCGAATGGGTATAATGACGCTATTGGTAAAGTATTGTTTGTAGATGTAGTCGGTATTATTTTCTTATTGGCTGCCGTCGTGATGAAGTACGCATTTAAGGAGCATTAATACCTAAGCGCTATTTTTCTAGAATGTGGCTGTCTTTACCGTTAAGTATGCTGTGATGGGTTAATGATATGCTCCAGTGTTCATATGCATAACTAGCGGGCGAATCTCTTCAGATATGGTCTTTCTTAGGACTAGATTTAAAATCAAATGACTACTTATAAAGAAATTACGGTATCCTTGCCGGTTAAAATCGGACATACTTTCCGAAACAGCGGTTCACGGCAGTATATAAAGTGCTGGTCGGAGATCATGCTGGTTTATCAAACTCCAGAAGAACAACGTATTATTAAGGTTCGGGGGGCTGTAAACACATTATGAGTAGCGACGACTATTCACTTTATATTCGACCTGGTGAATTCGGATATATTTTTTATATTTCACCAACAATTATGAGTAAAGAAAATGAGTAAAGGTACTGTTAAATGGTTCAATGCCGATAAAGGCTTCGGTTTCATCACTCCTGAAGATGGAAGCAAAGATTTATTCGTTCATCATTCAGAGATCCAAGCTGGTGGAGAATATGCAACTTTGAACGACGGCCAAGCCGTTGAATTCGAAGTAGGCCAAGGTCAAAAAGGTCCATGTGCAAACAAAGTTGTTGCTGTCTAATTAGATTGCAGTAAAAACAAGTCAAGTAAGCGTGTGGTTATGCTGCAGCTTGCTTGAGGCGTTTGCAGTAGTTGATGTATGCGGAAGACTGACAAAAAAATAGATAACCAACTTAGGCTCGCACTAACAGATGTGTGCGAAACTGCATTAAAAGAAATTGACGGGTTTCAATGGTTAACACACCTAGTCAATTATTCGGATTTCCCCAAAAGCTTGAAGGTCATATGTGTCTTCGACACTAATGAACAGCTTTCTGCTTTCACCTCAAATCACAATCAACACATACTTACATCTTCGATTCAGATTAAGCTTAATGAAATGGGTGTAAAGCTCAAAAGTATGGCAGATCATATTTCATATGACACAGAAGAAAACTGTGAAAAAAATCACAACGGAAACTGGGCCGCTAGGCTAGCTTAGCAGTTAGTTTTACTAAGTTTTATTGAGGTGGTGTTTGGTCAGGCTAAGGCGCTTCAGCGTCTATTGCCATCAATAACCCCGAGGTTGCTTCTTGTTGTAATTTTACAGCAAGCCACACACCTCAGACTCGAAATTGATTAGTCTATACTCGCATTGACGTTAAAGAGCGAGTGCTCTCATGCGATAAGTTTATAAGGTATTTAAATCAATACCAAGGCCACAATTTAGCGCGCTAGAATCAACAAGTTTATCCGCATGGCCGTCTGCCGAAAATAAGAATCTGCTGTCGTGGAAAAGGGAAGATTGTTTGTAAAATGTGACACAAAAAAGAAGTCTTTCAATGCTAGCTTATGTGCCTTTATATAGCGCATTGTATAGAGTGGTTCGACCCAATGATGAGCCATGGCTGACATGATGCCCGATGGTAAGGTTCAGTTAATAGAAGTTCACCAGAGATCACGATACACTAGGGGCAAAAATTAAAGAGCGTTAAGGCCTTGTCTTAGCGCTCTTTTTGGTTTTAACAGAAAAACAAAATTATCGACATTCAGGTTGGCTTTAACGATGGAAATGGAATTAAGCTTCACAGTGGCGCAGCGCTCTGTGGCAGGCAAAAAGTCTGACAATGAAGATGCAATAGGAATACGTTTACCCAAAGAGTCTTTATTAAAGAATAAAGGTGCGATTGCTGTGATTGCTGATGGCGTGAGCGCGGCTGAAGCGGGTAAAGAGGCTAGTGAAACCTGTGTACGAAATTTTATATCAGACTATTATTCTACGCCTGATAGCTGGAGTGTAAAAAAGTCTACATCTCAGGTGTTAACTGCGCTAAATCGCTGGTTATATAGCCAAGGGCGTCAATTCACTGATGCACAAAAAGGCTATGTGAGTACGTTTAGTTCCATTATTTTTAAATCACAGACCGCGAATATTTTTCATGTTGGTGACTCTCGAATTTATCGTTTACGCAATGGCGACCTAGAGCAGCTGACCAGAGATCATACGACTTTTATTGGCAATGACCAGTCGTATCTAGCTAGAGCCATGGGTTTGGATGTTCACTTGGATGTAGATTGCCGAACCTTTGATATTGAAGTAGAAGATATCTTTTTTCTTAGTACCGATGGCATTCACGATTTTGTAAAAGATGTGGATATTCGTGCTAGCTTAAAGTCGTTGGTGACTGTAACTGATCCAGACGATTTTGAGAGGGTATGCGATGACCTAATCAGTTTTGCGTTGGAGAATAATAGTGGTGATAACCTAAGTTGCCAGATTCTAAGAGTTGATACGCTACCAAGAGAGACTATGGTAGAGGTAAGTAAAAAATTGTCAGAACTGCCTTTTCCTCCAGATCTGAAGCCAGGCATGAATTTAGACGGTTACAGGATCGAAAAAGAGCTGCATGCCAGCAACAGAAGCCAGATTTATCTTGTGCGTGATATGGTAAGCGACAGCCTCTTTTGCATGAAAGCCCCTTCGATTAACTTCGATGATGATCTTGCATACATAGATCGCTTTGTCATGGAGAGCTGGATTGGTACCCGTATTAATAGCCCTCAAGTGGTGAAGGTGGTTGAGACCGACAAACCTAAGTCATTCTTATACTACTTAACTGAGTTTGTTGGAGGTATTACTTTAGAGACATGGATAAAACAGAATCCTAAACCTCCTGTGCAGGATGTAATTTATATCGTTCAGCAAATTGTTAAGGGGATGCGTGCCATGCATCGCAGAGAAACTCTGCATCAGGATATAAAGCCAGGCAACATAATGATCGATACAAATGGCGAAGTGAAAATTATTGATTTTGGGTCTTGTTATATTAAGGGTATTGCTGAAATATCCACTCCGCTTGAACGCGGTGGAATTTTGGGGACAGCTAGTTATTCCGCTCCTGAAGTCGTTTTGAGCGCAGTGAGTACGGTGCAGTCAGAGATATTTTCGCTAGCGGTGATCGTGTATGAAATGTTGACCGGCCACGAACCTTTCAGCGGTAAGCTCAATGAATGCCGAACTGCTAAGGCTTACCTAAAAACCAAGTATATTCCTTGCTATGAGTTAAACCCGCTAGTGCCTATTTGGGTGGACGGTGCGGTAAAAAAAGGCCTTCGATTTGAGCCCGAGCGTCGTTTTGGTGATGTGTCAGAATTCTTACACGAATTACAAAACCCAAACCCAAAGTATAAGCGCACGCATAACGCATTGTTAATCGAAAAAAACCCATTAATATTTTGGCAGTCGATATCTGCCATTTTGTTTCTTCTATTGTGTATTTCATTGTTTTATAGGTAGGCGCTAGCGTTAAGTGAAACATGACCTACGAAAAATTCGTGAACGAATTTAATTCAGTTCTCGAGTTTGTTCAGACCAGAATGTTATGCAAGGTCTTCCAACAGCACATCTAAGTATCCTTTTAAATTGTCTTGTAGGTTCTTGTTATCGGTAGTGAGTGCATCTCTTTCGATCCGTTTATCGAGCACCTCGTGAAGAATGCTCTTGAGTAACTCGCTCGTTTGCTTGAAGTGTTCAAGCGCTTGATTGTTCAAGTCTAATAAATTGTTAGCGAAGTCGTTTAATGTGCTAAATGGAGATGCATGCCCGCTAGTGTTTCCGCCGTTATTTGAAACCCTTTCATAGGTAGATATCTGTTGCACTTGTGTGATGTTTAGGTCGACAGAAAAGCTTGCAATTTGACTGCCGTCAAACCCAAGTGACAGAGCATTTTCAAAAGCACCCTGAAAATCACCACCAAAGAACTGGTCAGCCAATCCCTCTATCTGAGATAGCAAGTCGGTTAGCGCGGCGATTTCTTCTTCATCTAATTCACCCTCAACTGAAAACGCGAAGTTCTCTGCGCTGTAATAACCCTCGTTTTGCTTGGTGCTGACAACGAAGCTATTGTTGTCTGAGTCGACGTTGAGATGTCCTTCACTAAAGTACGCTTGAATTTGGCTAAGGCTGATTGAAACAATATCACCGTCACGGGTTTGAATTTCAATCGAAGCGCTTTCGTCTCTAGCACTGAATTGTCGATAACCGGCTTGTGCAGAGTGTAGGTTGCTTTGAGCAAGATCTGGAAGGTTGAAGTCGAGGGCTTGTCTGTTAGAGGGCTTGGTGCTGACAGGTTTTTCGACAACAGAGGACGCCACTGTTGAAGTGCTGGAATCTGATGAGTCGACTTTTTGACCGGAAGCGTTTTCGATACCATCTGTTTGCTTCTGGCCTATGATGTATCGGTCAGAAAACTGTGTGAGACCTTGGTCAATTAGCTCAAATCCTTTACTGATTTCGTCTGATAACTCATCGCTCATTAAGCCAAGTTGTTTTATCTGTTCCTCCGCTTGGCCATAACCTTTTTCGATACCTTCTCTAGCTTGAGTCAATAGTGTGTCGAGTCTTTCTGTAGACGCGCCTTTAGCCTGTTCGGCCTTCAAGCGCTGCTCGACAAAACCAAGCACCGTTTTTGCAACGTCGTTAGGAGAGGGGAGTGTGAACGCTTCTGGTTTGAATGGGCCATTGTTAGAAAAGGATCTCAATGCACCTTTGCTGGCTAGGCTTGAATCTAATTCATGCCCCAAGACTTTAAAGCCATTAGCTTTAGTAGTATGTGATGATTCAGCATAATTTATGGAGACGGATATCAGTTGTGTATTGGACGTTTGATATAGGCTTTGCAGTGAAGAGCCATTGCTAGACATGCTGTGCCTAACGGACGAGTTTGATGAATAACTTAGCGAAGCCTGTAGTGATGATATGCTTTCGCGAGTACTGGCGGCGTTGGATCGATTTTGATGATCATCCTGGTTGTCTTTAGTTTGAAAATTAAAGGTGTCTAATAGCCCTGAAATGGCATTCATATTCATCTCCTTTTTTGACGACGTTCGCTTATCAAAACAGCCAAGGATATTGTTTGATGGTTATTATATTTCAGCGGCTGAAAATGCGAATTCTTTAGCGTCAAATCTCGATATTTTAGTACTGGTTTTTCATGAGGCGGCGGTTGTTAGCTTCAATATAATCTACCTACCATGATTTCCATAGATAAGTTGAAAATATGGCTACTTAGTATGAAGTAATGTGGCCGATTTTCTGAGTTAGTGTATATGAGATTTGGGTGCTGTGTAAAAAATGAATCGATGTCATAGCTACCTCAGTGTCGGAGGTATCAACTTATGATTGTCAGTGTGTAATTGACTCAATTATGTATCGCTGTCATGTAATGACCTGTTGGTGATGTGGCGTGAAGGTTATATTCCCTAAGGCAACGCTGACTGATGACTTCAGTAAGCACATTAACGGGAAGGCAAAACAATAATGAATGGGCCAATAACATCATGAAACGGGTAGAGAATTTCGAGCTAGTACGCTTTCATACTGCTATTTTTCATTTGGAATTTATACGGTTACAACTGGGATGAACGTCGTATATTTGCAGTACGCAATACCGGTTTTCTTTGCGCTAATTTTTATTGAAGTAATGTACGCTCACTTCAAAGGTCTTAATGTATATAACCTGAGAAATAGCTTGAGTTGCCTGGGTTGTGGCATGTTTACGACCAGCATAGAAGTTTTTATTAAAGCAGGGTTGGTTGCGATTTATGTCTGGGTCTATGAGAATTTTGCATGGACCGAACTAGCCAATGATAGCTGGGTTACCTGGGTAAGCGCGCTAGTGATATTTGATTTTCTCTGGTATTGGGCGCACAGGATGTCTCATGAAGTTAACATTCTTTGGGGTGGGCACGTTCCCCATCATCAATCAGAAGAATTCAACCTAACTGCCGGCTTAAGGCAGGGAGCCTTACAGGATCTGATGTACTGGCCCTTCTATCTGCTGATGGCTGTTTTAGGATATTCGGCTGAAATGTTTGTAGCTCACCTTCTAATTAACAAATTTTATGGGTTCTGGTTACATACTCGTGTCATCGGAAAACTGCCGCTCATAGAAGGTATTCTTGGCACCCCCTCGGCTCATCGCGTTCACCATGGAATGAACGACAAGTATATCGACAAAAATCATGGTGGGATTTTTATGCTGTTCGATCGACTGTTTGGTACTTATCAAGAGGAAGATGAGGAGGTCATATATGGCGTGCGCAAACGGTACTCAAGTTTTAATCCGGTCATGGCTCATTTTGATTGGCTACATTGCATGTGGAAAGATGCATGTCTTGCTGAAAGTTGGAAAGATAAATTCCGAATTTGGTTTATGCCTACCGGATGGCGGCCTGAGGATGTAGCAGCGAAGAGCCCTCGTCAAAAGTTTTGTCATACCTCGTATATAAAGTTCGATGCTCAGCCGGGGGCGTACCCATTTCGATTAGCGTTGGCTCTATTTGCTTTGCTGGCTATCGCGAATCATGCGCTGATATTGCAATCAGAATCATTGAGCTGGGGAGTCAAAGGAAGCCTTTTCTTCTTGGTCACTATTGGCCTGCTTTGGCTGGGCCGCTTACTGAACGACTCGAAGCGTATATCCGACATAAAATCAGGAGAGCCTGGTTAAATTGGTGTAGGGCAACCTGTTTCTACAGACAGCTAAGTCTTTCGTATGAACTGAACCGCCAGTTACGTTAATGTCTTGATTCTACTTGATGCAGCGATAGACCGAATTTGACAAGTGTTATTGTTCTGAAGGGTAGAGCATAAAAGAGGAGTGCGGGATCTTTCAACGAGTATGGTGTTTCCCAGAGTTACTATTTTTTTGTTTGTCACGAGTCACTAAACGTAGATTAAAAATAAATGATTATGAGCCCTTTTATCGCTGAGCCTCGAATGGCTGCAATAAGTAGGCTTCTGTCATAACGAAACAAAAAAAGGGGCCACGTCCTTGTTTGGTCCCCCAAAACTATTTACTCTTCAATAAGTGCGATTGGGTAATTCTTAAGAATCAGTAGTTAAGTTCATTTTTGGTATATCTCTCTCAGCTAAGATTATATTTTTGCGATATAACCCATAAGTATGAACAAAAAATTTACGCCATGGCTAGAAGAACAAATACAATCCCTTTTGTCTGCTGATTCGTTAGACGATTTAGTGGAGGGTCTTTCAAAATCCTCAAAGCAGCTTGGATTCGACCATTTTTCTTATGGTATAAGAGTCTCTTTTCCCCTTTCGTTCGATACAATCAAATTGATTGATAATTATTCAGAAGAATGGCGTGACAAATATCATTCTCAAAACTATCTGGCGATTGATCCCACAGTGCAACACGGGGTTAAAATAACTCAGCCTGTGATTTGGTCTGAGAGTTTGTTTTCAAGGGCCCGCCCGTTTTGGGATGACGCAAATTCCTTCGGCTTAGTTCATGGCTGGTCCCAGTCATCACACTCCGTCGGCGGAATTTCCGGCATGCTAACGTTAGCCCGGTCAAGCGAACCTCTCAAGGACATAGAGCTGTTGTGCAAAACCCCTCTGTTGGTTTGGTTTAACCAGATTGCTCATACGGCTTTGGAGACACAGCTATTACCTGAGAAAGATAAGTCGCAGGTTAGACTTACTGTCAGAGAAACCGAAATTATTCGCTGGACTGCGCTCGGTAAAACTGCCTTTGAAATATCCATTATCTTAGGCATTAGTGAAAATACCGTGCTCTTTCACTTAAAAAATATAATCGCTAAATTCAACGCAAATAATAAAATTTCTGCTGCAGTTCAGGCGGCGCTGCTTGGTTTTCTTTGACGCTGAATACAAATTTCTGAAAATTCGAGTTTAACATGTCGGCTATTTCTGCTTTTAGTCTGTTGTTAGCGATATATTTGCCGAAATCTTGCTGGTTACCTATCTTCATTGGCGCGCTATAGATAATTCACTCGTCAGCACTTTCTTCTATTTATTTCACCGTAAGCAACGAATCTAGTTTGCTATTGTCCATGTTTGTTCCGCCCAATACACCTACCACATGTAGTAGGTATACAAGCGAAGCGAAAGAGTGTGATCCCGCTGGTCTGTGCTGATTTACGTGTATTCATTGGGGGGGCGGGTTACCACATTGCGGATCTTTGAATCGTTACTCAGAGGTGTACGTCGACCAACTAAGTAAATCAGAATAAACCCCGCCAAGAATCCCAAGAGCATATATAACTCTGGTAGCACCCGGCCTTGCACCTTAAATCGTTCATTATTTTCCAGGGCAGCCCATTTATGTATATTTGCTTCAACGTAGGCATCAGTAGTAAACATTTCTGCAATATCTCGTCGGCTGCGATAACGAACGATGATCAAACGATCCCAGTCACTATCATTTTTTGCCATCCATCGTGTGCCGAATACGGGGTGGGCGCCATGTTTTGCAAGCAAAGGAATCATGCTCTTAGCAAAACGATCATAGGCGTCAGACCCACTGCCATAAGGTTCTCCTTCCGGTATTATTTTTTCCACGTCTAACTTATCGGCAAAGTCATATCTGGCTTCGGGGTAAAACTTGTATAAATTTACGGTGTAAAACGGTTCGCCGTTGTCAGCTTCGAGGAACGTTCTAAGTTTCTGAAAGTTATGTCGTCCGCCAGGTTTCTGGGTTTGGGCAGAGATGGTGTTAATGAGATTATCAACTTCTGTTTGGCTTAGGGGCGTTCGGCCTCCCGCCCCATACCAGAAGCTTAATGCCAGTAGCGCTAGTAGAGCCACTAACGCGATAATGATTTTCAGTTGTTTCCACAATGGAGAGGAGGGGGTGTTGGTCATACGGATATCCTTGAGCTAAAGAGAAAAGCTGAATTAGACGCATCTATTTCACCTAACATTGCGATAATGCTGAGTGGTTTGCGCATAGCGTCAACGGTGAGAAACTAAGTAAAACATTTCGATCAATTAGAGATTTTTTCATCTTGATTATTCTGGCGTAACGCATTCAGCGTGCTTGGGGTTAACGGAGCAACGTATTTTCCAAAGCAAGGTTAAAGCCTTAGGGTCAAGTACGCCTTTTTCCTTGAGCGCCACGCGGACATTACGTTTTAAGTGGCCTAGATCTTGTACGGTGCCGTCACTTGTTTTGATCCAATACTTACTCGGTATTTCAAACTCTGCATCTGCTACCAATTTATGAATATCTTTCATTCTACTGAGCACGTAGTTACGCATCTTTTGACCAAAGTCAGGCTCAAAACGGTCTTTATGCGAAATCACTTCCATCATGCCATAGAACAATTTTTCATCCAGTATTCCGCCAGCATCTCCTAGTCCACGATAGAGTTCAAAAGCGCTATAGCTCAAAGCGACCATTGGCAACAAGTCAATTACGCCATTGTTGAACTGACCAGAAAAGGTTGCTAAAGAGGTACCGACAGGAGACGCTCCCACCATGCTAGCCATCATATAAGCTTGAGGTGCGGCGTTGAGAACGGACATTTTCTTACCGCTAAACTCGGCCACTGTGTCGATCGTTCGATCATTTACAAACATATAAACAGCGCCGATAGGCAGTACACCGGCCACCTCATAATTACCGTTGATCAGGTAGTTGTTTAACTTCGGATTGGTTAATGATTTGGTCAGGATATTCAATTGTTTTGTATTCTCAATTCCGCCAATAACGCCAAGCGTTCCGCCAAAAGGTACATAAGGAAGGCCCAAAATTGCGGTCAGAAATACCATGTCACATAGACCAGATTTAAAATCATTCGAGGCGATTTTCTCATCCGTATAGGGGACTAATTTAAGTGTTAATCCCCACCTTATAGCTTTCGCCTCTAGGTCTGAAAAGAAGGTTACCGCAGGACCATTTTTGCCAATGGGGTCATATATACAGAATTGTTTTTCCTCTAATGCGTAGAGTGTCTGACTAAAAGTTATTAAGACTAGCAAAAGCAAATATTTCTGTAATTTCATCATTAAATCCATTTGTATTGTTTGGCGCCTTAACCTTTGCGGATCTCTTTGATATAACGAAAGCGCAGGATGGCTCATGGTATGATTGATTTAATTAATGCAACATGTCCTAACGTTCCGACATTAGGGCTTTTGGTTTCAAGGCTGCTTGAAGATGACACAACAATTGAATACAAATACCGTCTCCGCGCTCCCCGTACTATATCTTGTGAGTAAATTGATCGACGCTAAGGCGATGTCTGAGAGTGATATCTGCGATGATTTTCCTGAAATCAGTCAGATAAGAGAAAAAATCTTGCAACAAACGACCGGTTTCAACATTGAAGAAATGCGGCTAGAAGAAAAGGTGCTTTTAAAACTCTGGCAGATGTCGACTGAACGGCCAGAAGCAAACCGGATTGGCCTGGCAATGGGCAGTAAAGTCAGCGGGCAAACAAATGGTTTTCTCGCGAATTGGATCTCTCAATGCGAGAACCTAGGCGAAGCCTGTGATGTCTTTCGAAATAATATTTCTCTCAAGAACCCCTCGGAAAAATGGACCCTAGACGTAAAAGAGAAAACCATAGAATTCACCTTTTCTTTCACTAATACTAACTACCCTACAGCTGCCTACGAAAACAGCATGGCCATGTTTATCACCACGGCACGATACTTAAGCCAAAGAGATATTTCTGTGTTGAGCGCGAGCTTTTGCCACGCAAAACCCTCTAAGATAAACGACTATAAGGAAATTTTCGGTGAATATATAAGCTTCAGCAGCGCAGTCTATTCAATCGTTCTTAAAAAAGAAGTGAGCCTCTACAGCATTCCTGCTGCCAGTGCTTATCTTAAAAAGTTGTTGGAACAAAAAGCTGAACATCTACTTCGCACCTTCCCAGACAACCTAAGTCAAACAGTGTATGAATTAATCGCCAACAACCCTGTGCACTTTAAACATATCGAAGCCACCTGTGATGCTCTACACATGAGCCGCTCAAAACTATATCGACAACTTAAAAAAGAAGGGACTTCTTATAGTGAGCTTGTCGATAAAATGCGTGCGGCAAAATCATTAGATTATAAATCGAACGGTGAGAAGGATAGCTATATTGCGGAGCAACTTGGTTTTCAAGATTCCGCCAGCTACTACAAAGCTAGAAAACGTTGGCGAGCTTTGGCATATTTAGGTGTCACCCCGGAGTCAGGGGCCGGTGACATTTGAGACTTGTTCTTATGTGTCGGTGGGAGGTTTTGTTGGTCAGTTAATATACTCTTTCAAGATAAAAGCTCCGGTGTCTGATTTTTCGCTTATTCGGGCCAGAGTCGTTTATCTGTATGTCAATTTATTGCTGAGAGAGTTTCAGTTTGTAGGACTTAAGTAGAGGTACAAATAAAAACAGCCAGCTGACGTGAAGTCTAACTGACTGTATTCATAAGAATAAGTGGTGGCTACACCGGGATTTGAACCTGGGACCCCATCATTATGAGTGATGTGCTCTAACCAACTGAGCTATGTAGCC